>ERZ795060.859-NODE-859-length-39260-cov-7.270578_pt1 | contig 39260 bp, 46 predicted proteins | sample MGYA00375144_ERZ795060 | MGnify/ENA primary metagenome ERZ795060 (study PRJEB30189, sample SAMN05720157) | activated sludge metagenome | isolation source: anaerobic digester from wastewater treatment plant | place: Japan | collected 2015-05-15 ... | reverse complement strand
GACGCTGCACGACATGGGCCCATCCCAGAAGATGGGCCCATGGATGGAGCACCGGCAAACCGAAGACCAGGAGGAAAGCACGATGATCAGGATCGAAATCGACGGCGCGACGGTGGCGGTGGATAAGATGGCGGGGATCCTGCAGGTCGAGGACCACGAGAGCGGTCAGCGGCTCGGCGTCGGGTACGGCGCGGACACCACGGCCGCGCAGGCCGAGCAGCGGGCCCGCCGCGCCGCTGTCGAGGCCGAGGCCGGTGACTGCGAGGCGGGCTGGATGTGGCTCGACCACAACGGCGAGCGCGCCCGGCTCAGCTAGCCCGCCCGAGTAGTCCGACGCTGCACGACATGGGCCCATCCCAGAAGATGGGCCCATGGATGGAGCACCGGACCCGTCGCAGGAGAAACAGATGAGCACGATGATCAGAAGCGACATGACCGTGAGTGCCGCCGGCTACGACGCGACCGTGGACGTCAGGACCGGAGATGTGAGCATCTCCCGCTCCGGCTATCGGGGCGAGTGGGTGGGGTCCGGTCGATGGGAGGGCGGGCGCATCGTCGACTGCGCCGCTTCGCTCGACGACAGCCCCGACCGCAGCGAGGAGATCTACTCGGCGCTCGAGCCGCGCGACCCGCGAATCCCGCCTGTGGGCACGGTGCTTCGGCGCGTCTTCCAGGGCGTCGCGCACGAGGTCACCGTCTGCAGTGAGGGCTTCGAGTACGCTGGCCAGCGCTTCAAGACGCTCTCGGCGGTGGCGAAGCACATCACGGGCACGCCCTGGAACGGCTTCCTCTTCTTCGGCTTGAAGAAGCGCGTCGAGGCTGCGCGCGAGGAGAGCGCGGCATGAGCGACGTCCAGTTCTACCGCACGCAGATGGGCCATCGCTTCTACGAAGCCACCGCGCCGGCGCTGGTGCGCGAGCTCGCGCGCCTCAACGACAACCTCGAGCGGCTCCTCGCGTTCCTCGAGCGTGAGCCCGCGGGCCAACCACCGAGGCCCGAGAGCAAGCCGAAGGAGCCTCGATGACGCGACGCACGACGCCGAGCGTGTCTGCGACGGCCACGAAGCGCTGCGCGATCTACACGCGCAAGTCGACGTCGACCGGCCTCGACTCCGACTTCAACAGCCTCGACGCGCAGCGCGAGGCCTGCCTCGCGTACATCCAGCGCCAGCCCGGGTGGACCCTCGTCGACGAGCGCTACGACGACGGCGGCTTCACCGGCGCGAACACCGATCGCCCAGCGTTCCAGCGGCTCCTGGCCGACGTCGACGCAGGCAAGGTCGACGTCATCGTCGTCTACAAGGTGGACCGGCTCTCGCGCTCGCTCCTCGACTTCGTGAAGGTGATGGAGCGGCTCGGCACGGCTGGCGCCTCCTTCGTGTCCGTCACGCAGAACTTCTCGACGGCCGACGCGATGGGTCGGCTGACGATGAACCTCCTGGCTTCGTTCGCGGAATTCGAGAGGTCGATGATCGCCGAGCGCACGCGCGACAAGATCGCCGCCTCGCGCCGCAAGGGGAAATGGACGGGGGGCCCAGTGCCCTTCGGCTACTCGGCGAAGGACAAGAAGCTCGTCGTCAACGAGGTCGAAGCGCGCGTCGTGCGCGAGGCCTTCGCGCTGTTCCTCCAGCACCGGCAGATGGCGAAGGTCGCGCGCGAGCTGAACGAGCGTGGGCTCCTGCCTCGCGGCTCCAGCCGCCCCTCACGACTCGGGCTCCGCTGGACGAAAGACTCCATCGCGCGTGTGCTCCGCAGTCCGCTCTACGCGGGCCTCATGATGTACGGAGACGAGCTGCACCCCGGCGAGACCGCCGACCAGCTCCGCGACCGCACGGCGCGTGAGGCGGTCGCCCGTGGCTACAACCTCTAGGAGAGGCCATGGGCCCCGTCGCTGCATGGATCGCCCGGTAGATTACCCCCGCCGCCGTCGAGGCGGCGTACGCCACCGAGATCCGCGCCGTCGCCCGCGCGGTGCCGCCCCTCGCCGGCCTCGCTAGGATCACCCTCGTGCCCGTGGAGGTCCGATGATCCCCCGCTACAGCCGACCCGAGATGGCCGCCCTATGGACGCCGCAAGCCCGCTACCAGCGCTGGTTGGAGGTCGAGCTGTACGCCCTCGAGGCCCTGTGCGAGCTGGGCCTCGCCCCCCCCGAGGCCCAGGCAGAGTGCCTCGCCCGGGCCGGGTCCATCGGGGAGGCCGACGTCGCCCGGATCGAGCAGATCGAGGCCACCACCCGGCACGACGTCATCGCCTTCTTGACCTTCCTGGAGCAGCGCATCGGGCCCTCGGCGCGCTACCTCCACCTCGGCATGACCTCGTCGGACGTGCTCGACACCGCGCTGGCGATGCAGCTCCGCGACGCGGCCGATCTGCTCCTCGCCGGGCTCGACCGGGTGATGGCGGCGGTCGAGCGCCGCGCCTTCGAGCACAAGCGCACGCCGATGATCGGCCGCTCCCACGGGATCCACGCCGAGCCCATCACCTTCGGCCTGAAGCTGGCGGTCTGGTACGACGAGCTCGCCCGCCACCGCGACCGCCTGCTGCGGGCGCGGGCGCGCGTCGCCGTCGGCAAGGTCTCCGGCGCGGTCGGGACCTTCGCGCACCTCCCCCCGGCGGTGGAGGCGCACGTCTGCCGCCGGGCCGGGCTCAAGCCGGCGCCGGTATCCACCCAGATCCTGCAGCGGGACCGGCACGCCGAGTTCTTCTCGACCCTGGCCCTGATCGGCAGCTCGCTCGAGAAGTTCGCGACGGAGATCCGCCACCTGCAGCGGACGGAGGTGCGCGAGGCCGAGGAGCCCTTCGGCGTCGGGCAGAAGGGCTCGTCGGCCATGCCTCACAAGCGCAACCCGATCCTCTCCGAGAACCTGAGCGGCCTGGCGCGGCTGCTGCGCGGCTACGCGCTCTCCGCGATGGAGGACGTGACGCTCTGGCACGAGCGGGACATCAGCCACTCCTCGGTGGAGCGCGTGATCGGCCCGGACGCGACCATCGTGCTCGACTTCATGCTCGCGCGCTTCGCGGGGCTGATCCAGGATCTGCGCGTGTACCCGGAGCGCATGCGCGAGAACCTGGACGCGCTCGGCGGGCTGGTGCACTCGCAGGGCCTGCTGCTCGAGCTGACCCGCCGCGGCCTCGACCGGCAGCAGGCCTACGTCATCGTCCAGCGCAACGCGATGCGCTTCTACGAGGAGAAGGTCGGGTTCCTCGAATCGCTCCGGTCGGACCCGGAGCTGGCGAAGCTCATGACCCCCGAGGAGATCGCCGCCTGCTTCGACCTCGACAAGCACCTCGCCCACGTCGATGACATCTTCGCGCGCGTGTTCGGGCGAGCGTTTCCTCCGGACGAGCCCTGAGGGACGGGCCCGGGCGCACACGGCCGCCCGTCGTCGCTTCCCGCGCCCCACGCGCCATCGCCCCCACCGCGATCCCGGCCCGTGCGCGCCTGGCCATGACCAGGCAGCCGCCGAGGCGATGGCTCGCCGGCTCCTCGGGCGCGGCGCTGAGGAGCGGGAACCCTATCGAGGGAGAGCTCCGCGAGGGCGTTCCAGACCGGCCGAATCCGGGCCCGGTCCTTGCCTCCCCTGCCGGGAGCCATGGCGGCCACCGCGCCTCCACGAGGCCGCGGGCCGGCCCGTCGGACCGGACCTCCGCGTCAGCTCCCCGGCGAGCCTAGCTCATCCGATGGCCGGCTCGCGGGGCGAGCCCCGGACGTCAGGTAGCCGGCCGCCTCGAGGTTGCGCGCGATGCGCCCCGCGACGTCTCCCACCGCTGACACAAACGCCTGCCCCGTGATGCGCTCGAAGGCTCGGACATAGACCTCCGCGGTCTCGACCCGCACCTCGTCGGGCAGCGTCGGGGGCGCGCCCTCGCCGGAGTAGCCGCGCTCGCGCAGCAACCACTGGCGGACGTTCTCCTTGTCGAGCATGCGCTGGTCCAGGCCGCGCTCGAATCGCTCCGCGTAGCCCTCCGCCTCCCAGAATCGCGACGAATCCATGGTGTGGATCTCGTCGATGACGAGCAGCTCGCCGCCGGCGAGGCCGAACTCGTACTTGGTGTCGACGAGGATGAGCCCGCGGCGCGCGGCCCACTGCTGGCCGCGCTCGAACAGCGCCAGCGAGCGCGCGTAGGCAAGCTCCAGCAGCGGCTCCGGCACCATCCCCCGGGCGATGATCTCCGTCCGGCTGATGGGCGCGTCGTGCTGGCCCTGCTCCGCCTTGGTGGTCGGGGTGATGAGAGGGATGTCGAACCGCTGGTCCTTGCGCAGGCCTCTGGGCAGTGCCAGCCCGTAGGCCTCGGCGCCGCGCCCCGCCTGGTAGTCGCGCCAGAGGCTGCCGGTCAGGTAGCCGCGAACCACGAACTCCACCGGCAGCGGCTGGCAGGCCCGCGCGACCAGCACGTTCGGGTCCGGCACCGCAATCACGTGGTTCGGCGCGATGTCCCAGGTCTGCTCGAACTAGAACGCCGCCGTCCGGTCTTATGGGCCGCGAACTCTGCGACCCAACGAGCGTCCGCCTCGTTCGTGTCGCCGTCTACCATGGGACGCCAACCGGGCCATCGCTCGAGAGCGGACTTGACCATCGAGTCCTTATCGGCGTTGCCTGACCCAGTCGCAAACTTCTTAACCTCTGCGACGTTGCAGCCCAGCGTCTCCCGGCCGGCCAGAAATGCAGCATGCTGAATGAATGCGACCATCGCGCCGTACGCCTTCGCGGCGCTTGGGAATTGCCTCTGGCGCACCTCTTCGTACGCGATCAGCTCTGGATTGTACTCGGCGATCAGTTCGGCCAGCGATCTGCTGAGACGGTCCCAGGCTGCACCGTCCAGCCCATGCTTCGACAGCAAGATAACGCCGGACCTTCCGTTCCCGTCCTCAGGTCGGAAACACCAACCAAAATGCGAGCCGGTGTCGAACGCCAGAATACCAGATGGGATGTTGCAGAGTTGGCTACTCATCCAGGTCTCCTAGGTGTCGACTGCCCGTCGTTGTCGAGCGGCCGACGATTGGCGCACCGGTGCAATGCGTATCCTTGTGGTGCGCGGGCGTGGGTGCCCGTGGCTAACCAGCCAACCGAAAGGGCATGGGACGATGGCGAGGAAGATGAAGGTTCGCGAGGGTGATCTCGAGGTCGAGTTCGATGAGCAGAAAGCAATCGAGTCCTATCGGAAGATCCGGGCTGGGTCGTTGAAGGGAGCCGCGATGACCAAGCGGGCTTTCCAGATAATCCGCGACAACCCGGAACTGAAGGAGCGTCTCTGGCACAAACAAGAGCACGAGGAAGAGCAGCCGGAGCGCGAGGAGCGCAGCGAACGTAGGCCTGTTCGTCACTGATCCGACCCACTGCCGCAACCTCGCGAGCGCTCACGACGGTGGGCGCTCGCGGTCGTCTTCCGCCTTCCCGTCGAGGATGATTCCCAGAAGCATGAGGCAGCAGCAACTCGCGTGGGCTACGTGCGAGTACCCACTCTCCGGGTCAAGATCTTCGCCTCGTCCCCAAGCGAACAGATGGCGGAGCGCGGCTCCGAGGTACCTGCGCTGCGAGCCGCACAGTCTCCAGTTCCCAGCTGGGTAGCCCTTCTTTTCGACCGCCCAGGTCATGACCTTGCCGACTTCCTCGAGTGCGGCGAACGGCAGAAGCTCCAAGCGAGTCTTGTGCCCGTCAGCTTTCATGAACATCGTGGCCATGATGTCTCCGAAATAGGCCAGCGGGACCGGGCTGGCGTGAGAAGGTGGAGTGCCCGGTCCCGCTAGGTCAGTGTCGTTGGGTGGCTAGGCTAGAACGGGATATCCTCGTCCTCGGGGTACGACTGCCTCAGCTCCTCGCGGTGAGCCGTCTGGCGCTGCCGCGGCCAGTCATCGTGGATCTTGGGCATCGGGTCGAGACTCTTGTTGATGTAAACGTTCTGCCGCTGCCCGCCCTGCTTGTCGGCCTTGGTCTTGACACCGAGGCGTACCCGGCGGTCGAGCATCATCGCTCGCTTCTCCGGGTCCTGCAGGTCGGACGGCTTGCCGACGAAGCCGAGCAGCGCGAGGTCGGCCTTCACGTAGGGCAGGGACTGCCGGGTGAAGACGAGCGACTTGAAGAGCTTACGGCCGGAGTACTTGCCGACGAGAACGACGAAGTGGATCGACAGCATCGGAGTGCCGTCCTTGGTCTCCTTGAGATCCACGACATCGACCTTCGCGTCGTAGGTGCCGTCAGGCAGGTCCTCGAAGTTGTTCTTGCGCTCGGGCACCTCAACCTGTTCGTAGGCGTCGTCGAAATCGGCGAGATTGGTCGTCATCTGGTCTGTCCTTTCTATCGGGTTGGTTGGGCTTCGGGTCTTACTCGGTCTTCGTCTCCTCCTTGATCTCGCCCTCCAGCTTCTTTCTCATCGGCCTGCCGTAGAAGCTCTCGTACAGCACGGCGAACATATTCTCCGGCTTCGAGTCCAGCTTGATCTCGGCCGGAAGCCTGTTCGAGCGATCACCCGCGTCGAAGGAGGGTGCGGGCTTGGTGCGGATCACGCGCGAACCATCCGGGAGCGCGTCGAAGAACAGGATCGTGTCGCACATCCCGAGCAACAGGTTGTAGAGCATGAGATCCTTGTTGTCGCCCGGAACGAAAGGAACGACCTTCTGGACGTCGCCTGTCCGCGTCGAGACCGTCCGCACGGTCGAGTGCGCGATCAAGATCACGCCGAGACCGGTGGTGCTGATCTTCATGAAGAAGCGCCGAATCTCATTTGCGATCATCGCGGCGCCCTTACCGAAACCAAGCTTGCCGTCGCCGCGGAACTCCTCGCCCGCACGGCGGCAGACGTAATCATCAGCGAGAGCGCAGGCGTTACCGACCGTGTCCAGCGCAATAGTCGTGAACTGCTTGCTGGCCGCAACCTCGTCGACCGCGACAAACAAATCCTCCCAGGTCCGGATGACGTAGTTGCCCCCGCCGTCCACCCAGCGCGGAGCCTCGAGGTGATCGAGGCCCTTCTCAGTTGCGAGGAACACGATGCCGGGAAACTGGCTCGCCAGTGTGGTCTTCCCGGTCTTCGGCGGACCGAAGATCATGTGCACCATCTTGCGAAGGTCCTGCACTGGCCTGCTCGTCTTGGAGATTCCCATCTGTAGGTTCCTTCTCGTCTCCGCGGGAGGCTGCTCTCGGGCAAGTCCGCGGATCCCTGCCCGAGAGGTTGGACTACCTCATTGCTAGCTGAAGCTCCAGTCGTCCTTATCGGCAGCAGCCGTTGCCACTGTCGAGTGCATAGTAGCAGGTTGCAGTGGAGTTGTCAACTGGTCGACTCCAGCTCCTTGACCCGGTCCTTCGCGCACCTCGGCCGCACAGGCCGGACAGAGGAAGTCGTGGTTGTCGAGAAGAGTAAGAGCCTTGTTGCAGATCCGGCAGTAACCGAGAACCGGTGCGAAGGTCGTCAGCGAGAGTTCGGGGTTCGCGCAGTCGCCACGATGGAAACTAGCCTCGATTACCGCCGGTGCCTCGCGCGTCTGGCAGACCTTCAGAAACGCGCAGGCCTTGTTCCACTTGAAGCATCTCGAAGTGTTTCGGTACCAGCGCCCCTCGCGCTTCGCTCTGGTCCAGTCCTCGGCGAGGTCCCAGGCCTCCTGCGCCACGAGATCGATATCCTCGCGAGCGAGCAGGATCTCCTCCCGGTGGAAAGACTCCGGGTCGGCGTAGAAATCCGCCATCCTGGTGCGAAACTCCTCGACCGTCTCGGACATCTTGCGTTTCAGCAACTTCTTGTTCTTGGCCTTCTCGTAGCGGGCCTCCCACTCGGCGTCACTCTCGCCGATGAACCGCTGCATCTCCTTGCGACTTGGCTTGATCACGACGTCATAGAGGACGCCTTCGAACTCCTCGCCGAAGATCTCCTCGCCGCAGAGCACGTAGTAGGTGATTTGAAAATCAAGCCAGAGCTTCGAGAGGTAGGACGCGTCAACACGAGCGGCGCTCTTGTGCTCCATGAGCCAGAGTCTGCCCGTCGATTTCCTGCGGAGTACAACGTCGAGCTTCCCGCCGCGGTCGAAGTAAGGATGCCGCTGGCCGGTAGCCGGGTCGAACAGCGGAAGCCGGAACTCCTTCTCGACCGCAACCACCTTCCAGTCCTTCGGGTCCCAGCGATTGCGGTAGCCAGTGAGCAAGGCCTCGAGAACTACCGACTGGTCTGTGTCCGCCTTCTTCGTTGCGGCGGTAACCGCCTCCTCTAAAGGCTTGCCGCTCCAGAGGAACTCCAGGCCGGTGTGCATGTTGCTACCGAAGCTCAACTCGAACGGCTCCTCGTTCGGCCGAAGCCGGCGCTCGTAACGAAGTTCGGCCAGTTTGCGGCAGTCTCGGAAGTCGCCCGCGGAACTCTGCGTGAGTAGCATTGGGCGAGGCGTTGTGTCCTTCTTCATCCTGCGTCTCCTTCTGGTTGGGGGAAAGGGTGCCTCGGGCCTAGCCGGACGCGCTTGGAGCTATCCCGAGGCTGCGGGCGTTGTTTCTGGCCGAGGACACCGCCCGCTGGTCCTCCCTCTGAGGCCTAGAAACAGAAGTCGTCGTCGGTGAGGGCGTCCGTGTCGGCCGTCGTCTCGCAGGTGAGCGACCCTTCGGTCCCGTCAGCAGTGGACTCGCAGATCCCGGGGATCGCGTCGTCCTCGGCTTTAAGCGCGGCGCTCAGTTTCTTGACGCGCTCGAGTGCCTTCTCCTTCTCCTCGAGCTTCGCGAGGGCCTCGTTGACGGCATTCATCTCCGGTGATTCGAGCGGAGGCGGAGGCGGAGGCTCGCCAAGCACCCGGTTGTGCGCGATGGAGAAGTAGTCCGGGTCGATGTCGATGCCGATGAACCTGCGACCGAGTTCGCGGCAGGCCACTCCGGTCGTCCCGCTGCCCATCCAGGGATCGAGCACCGTCATGCCTGGCTGCGCGACCAGCGTGACGAGGTGCTTCATCAGGTCCAGCGGCTTGACGGTCGGGTGCACGAAGCCGTCTCGCTTCTTGTCTGCGACTGCTACCGCCTTCGAGACGAAGAAGAACCGAGCGCGGTCACCAAGCTCGCCGACCGGACAGCCAGAGGCGCACCGACCCTTCTCGCAGCCCTCGGCATGCGAAAACATCACGTTGGTCGGCCACCGAGGCTTGCCAGGCTCGTGCGCCGGTCTGGGGATAGCGGCATCCGCAGTGTTCAGCGGGATGCGCTGCTTCGGCTTGCAGGGCTTGCGGGCGACACAGATGACCTCGTGCGCGGGCTTGAAGAGGTTCTTGTTCCGCGGCATTCCCTCGGCATAGATCCAGTCGATCTGGTCGAAGATCTGGAAACCGGCCGTGTGGATGGCGTAGCCCATGAGGTGATAGAAGCGCGTGCCACAGAACGCAAGCAAGTGGGCACCAGGCTTGAGGACACGGTAGATCTTCTTCCAGACCTCGGGCTCCATGGCCGTGAGGTCAGTCTCCCAGGGCTTGCCCGCACCCTCGATGGCGAAGTACGGTCCATTAACGATGATGCCGTACGGCGGGTCGCAGACGCAGGCGTCGGCGCTGTCCGCGGGTAGCGAGTCGAGGATCTGACGGTTATCACCCAAAAGCAGTTGGAACTGGCTCATCGCGATTGTCCTTCTCGAACGCAGTCAGCATCCGGCGTGAGCGAGCACCTGCCCATTTCAGCCGAGATGATGTTGTCGACCACGGCCTGGAGTGCTTCGCGCCGCGTAGCCACAGAGACCTGCGCGACGAGGTCGTCTAGGTAACGCTGCATGCGAAGCCTCGACTGGGGAATTTGCTCCTCAACCTCCTTGTTTCCGAGGCGGCTCTCGCCAATGAGATAGCAGACCTCGTCCAGGTAGTCCGCGACCTTGACTATGGCACGCACCACCGACCTGGTCTTGCTGTTCAGCCTAGCTGAGGCACCGAAGCGGCGCTCGAGGCCCTTATCCTCGAACTTCTGAACCTCGTGCGGATCGGCAATCTCGCGCTTCACCGGGCCGGGAATGTCAGTCATGAACTGCTCGGCAGCATCGTGGAAGATCGCCCAATCCATGACCTCGTTCCGAAGCGTGGGCGAGATTTCGATTGCGTCGCAGATCAGCGCGGAGTAGACCGCGACATAGAAGGAGTGCTCAGCCACGCTCTGTCGCCGGATGACCCGGAGGACGCCCCAGCGCGGAGTCCATGCCAAATCGCGAATCTCTCGCATCACGCGCCTCGCTTGCTCTGGGCATCGCGACGCACCCTGTCCCAGATGAAGAAGGCGAAGTTCGCCACGTCCGCAGCCTCCTTCTTCGCATCCTCCGCCGTCTCGTACTGGAGGGCGACCTCCAGTTCCAGCAACTCGCCCTGCAGTCGCTTGAGAAGCAGGAGCGTCGGCATCTTGAACCACTCGGTCTTGTGATCGTTCTTGCGGAGTTTCCGCTCCATCTCCTTTGCGAACTGTTCCAGCTCGGGCCGAAGGTGCATGTCGTCGATCAGAGTCTCTGCCATTGCCGCTCCTATCCTTGCGCACTCTTGACATCGTTCTCTTCCCTCTACCGCGTAGCAGGCCCGCACATCCAGCTTCGCTCCGCAGAGTGCCTGTCGGCGACCGAAGCGGAGATGCGCGGGTCCCTGCCACATCCACCAACGCAGCAAGCTCACTGTCGCTCCGGCTGCAGGTTGCAGCGCTTGATGACTTCTTCTATCGAGGTCACGACATCCTCGACCGCGGGTCCGCAGCCGAAGTGCGTGGGCGCTCTCCAGACCGCGGCCATGAGAGTATCGAGCTTCCGCAACTGGTTTTCGGTCTTGAGGTAGTTGCAGAAGTTGAGGAAGACGAAGTCGGGCCGGTTGATGTGGCACGCATCCTCGTACTGCCGAACTGAGAAGGTGAAGATGCGGCGCACCCGCTTCGTGACGGTCGTGAGTTCCTTCGGGACGCCGAGGTCCTCGAAGGAGATCTCCTCCTGATCCGGGTAGATCGGGCCGGACCAGCCCTTCTGGTGCCCGTCCTCGACGATGTTGCCGACGCGAATCGGGAAGGTGCGGAGCGAGAGAACCGTACGGAAAAGGAAGCTCGGGTGGATACCGGCGTCCGAAAGGCTCTGCATAACAGTGACGTCGCGAGAGGTGCAGTACGGATAGGCGAGACCCGAGTTGATGCCGAGCGAGAAGCCCTGCGGCACCTCGACCACAACCCTGGCACCGCGGTAGTACATCTCCTTGTTGAGGTCGATCGTGCCGATGAATGGCTTCAGCTCCGGGATGCTCTGGGCAAGACCCGAGACGCGCAGAACCTTGTCAGCTAGCGCGGCACCCACACCCTTACGCGTGGAGGCGAGCGAGGTGGCCATCGAACCGGACTGGTTCTCGAACTCCTTGTGACGGTCGAGGATGACCGCAGCCCTCGGGTGGATCGTGAGCAGGCTCGGGTCGAACCCGACCTCCTCGATCTCCTGCAGCAACACCTTCGGGTCGATGATCGCACCCGCGTTGACGTAGGCTCGACAGTTCTGCACGACTGCCGTGGTGGGCAGGTGGAAGGTGACGAACTTCTTGCCACCAATGATCGTGGTGTGCCCGGCGTTCGCACCTGCGTTCGTTGTCGCAATGTCGCAGCGCCTGCCCTCGTCCATCTCGGTCTTCGCCAAGTAGGCAGCGATCAGGCCCTTGCCGGTAGAACCGAATTGCCCGTCGATCACCACACTTGCCATGCCACTTTTCGTGAACATCCTCGTGCCCGCCTTTCAGTTGGTCTGTCGATCGTTCGACAACGTTACAGATACCACAGTCTACGACTCTGCGCCAGTAGCCGCACCACGCCCTTGATGCGAGAACCACGCGTTATTTCGCGTACCTCTCCCCGATCGTCCCCTCTACCGCAATAGGCAGCCCAGCGGCCCATGGCGGACCCTTGATCATCAGGTCCTCCAGTTGTTCCTTCACCTTCTCCGCCCTCTCGGTTGGTGCCTCCACGACCACTTCGTCATGCGTGTGCATGACTACCCGCACGTCCCGCCCGCACGCACCCGCATGCACCTTCACCAGCGTGTCAGCAAGGAGGTCCCGCATAGACCCTTGCGTAACGTGGTCAGCGATCTTGCCACCGTACAGCTTCTCCCAGCTACCGGTGCAGTCGTAGTAGGTTACCGTCTTGTGGTCCCACGTGCTGCCGTCGTGTCGGAAGCGCTTCTCCACCGAGACCCGCGGCTGGCGGTAGACCAGTTCGCGACCACTGGGCAGCTCAATGAAGATTGTCCCATTGCGCCTCTTGAATACAAGATGCTTGCCTACGCGAATGTCGGGACCCGGCCCTTCTGCGAGGTCAACCATAGCTCGCTGAAGCCTGGCCCAGAGGCCGTGGTTGGGGTCGGACAGAGACTTGAACTCGCTGCGGAACGTGTCAATAACACCCTTCGGAGTTAGGCCAAGGGAGGACAGGTCAAGACGGTAGTTCTTTATACAGTCCTGCCCGAACCGATCCGCACCGATCTGGAAGTTGCATGAGAGGATGACGCGCTTACCAACGTCTCGCTCGATCTTGTCTACCCCCTTGCGGATTTCGCGACCGAACAGACGGCTGGCCATCTCCGAGTACATATCGCGAGTACGCCACCACTCGAGGTGCTCGTCGTCCTCGGCTAGCCAGAGCACGCCTCGAGCCTCGATTTGCGCGTAGTCCACAGAGATGAGTCGGTGTCCGGGCGACGCCGTGAGAATTCCCCGCACGCACGTGACGAGAACATCGGGGAGCTTATGCCCAACGGCCGACTCAATCTCGCTTGGTGGCAACGTTCGGACCGCTTCCACACACTGCGGCTGAAGCTTGATCAGGTCGCCACTCGGGGGCTTCGGAAGGTTCTGAACCTGCACGCCCCAGCCTGCCCATCGGCCGGTATTTGGGCCGTAGTAGCGGAACTGTCCGCGCAAGTAACCGTCGCTCGAGGTCTGGCGACGGATGGCCGCAGTCTTCTTGAGCGACACGCGGTTCGACCCCAAGCGGGCCTCAACGACAGTGCGAACGTCGTTGGGCAACCTGGGGTTCTCCAGCAACTTTTCGAGGCGCTCCTTGCGCATGTCCGGTACCGCGAACCCGCGCCGCTTCAGCCAGCCTCGGAGGTAGTCGACCCGCGTGAGGTCTTTCTGGCGAACACCGTCAGGGAGGGAAACCTCTTCCTTCTCTATAAGCACACCAGCCGCATCGATCTTGTCCAGCAGGACGCGGTCTATGGCGATGCCGCGACAGTTAATCTCGAAGTGAGCCTGCCAGACAGCGAGTTCGTCCTCGGGAAACCAGGGCGAGATACGTTGATCGATCTCCCAGGTGAGATCGACGTCCTGGACGCAGTACTCAACCCAGGGTCCGATCATGAAGGGCAGGAACTCGTTGACGTGACCGCCCTCACCTCTCGAGAATCTGTTGATCAGGTGCTTACCGCCCGCGTCCTTCCCACCGAGACCCAGCGCGCGACCGGCCGAGTCCAGATTGATGGGGAGCTGGTAGTAAGCCAGCGCCGCTGTCGTGTCTTCTACTCGCGGAAGCGGATGGCCACAGATGTTCGTCATTATCGCCTGTTCCATCTCCGCGTTGTGAGCCACGGCAACGCGCTGCTTCGCAATCTCGAGCAATGGTCTCGGGACCTCCGGCCCGAAGTAGCAGACTCGACCCTTCATCCAGTCCTGCTCTCGGGACGGCTCGCGATTTAACGGGAGCCAGACGTGGCGCTGGTTGTCCACTCGCCAGACACCAACGATTATCTCTGTGCTGGGATGTTCAGAGTAGACCCAGGCTCCGCACTGCTTGAGGTCGCAGGAACTGCGAGTCTCGAAGTCGAGTACGAACCTGGGTGCTAACTCACGCTTCTTGGGCATCGAACTCCTCCGGTTCCTCGTCGGCGGGCTCGGCGGGCTCGTTCGCGAGTCCGAGCCGCTCGACGGTCATCGCCAGGTAGTCGACGTTCACGTCACAGCCGACGTACCGCCTGCCGTGCTTGAGCGCGACAAGCCCGGTCGTGCCATCGGGGGTATCTATTCGCACGCCAAGACACGGAATCGCGCTCATTGCTCCACCTCCTCCGTCTCGGTAAGCAGGCGATACAGGATACCGCCTCTTCTTGCCTCGATAGCATGCCCGCAGGGCGAGCACCCGGCCTCCAGCGCTGTAGGCGAAATGCGGCGAAGGACGCGCAACGGTCGGCCACAGTGAGGGCAGATGCCGCGGCCATGCGCGTGCCGGATCCCCCGCTTGTTAGGTGCCTTGTCCCTGAGGTGCGAAAGATGATCAGTCAACGTTTCCCCCCTCCTGAGCTTGATAGCGAAGCTCGTTCCGCAAAGGCAGAGGCGGATCTCCAGAAGCGACCAGCCTGGGACCAAATGCTGTCGTCCTACGTAGTGCAGATTCTGCCACTCAGCTCGTGTGTAGATTCGTCCGCAGCCGCAGGTCTTGACGATCTCGTCCATCGTCTCCTCCCTTTCACTGGATGTTGCGGAGTCTCTTCTGCTGTTCGGCCCGGACCGTGACCTCCGCTTCGTCAAGCAGCCTGAGATTCTCCCAGACCTTGTAGACCTCTCCCTGCACTCGGGCCGTGCGACGGAAGCAGCCGCGCTCCTCGAGCATGGTATTGAAGCTGTACTGGCCGATAGGATCCTCGCTATTCTCGCGGCACCACTCCTCGTAGGATCGGCGCACGAGGGTGACCGGCGCACGGTGCCCCTTGGTGATGCTGCAGCACTCGGAGAGCCACGAGGCGATGGGGTCGACCGAGCGGCGGTACATCTCTACGGCCTCGAGGATGCGGCGAGGCGGAGCCAAGCCGTCACGCTGCCAGAGCATGGCTCCCTCGACCAGCCACGCGAGAATGGCCTCCTTCGCCTTCTGCGTGGCCAACTCATTCTTGAGGTTCTCGTTCACGCGCGCAGGCACCTGGTCGAAGGGGATAACGACGGCTCTGCGCCAGATGCCGGAATCTCCGGCTCGCACGAGCGGAAGGTCGTTCGTGACCATCCAGAGCTTGAGCTGCGGCACGAACTCGAAGTACTCGCGATGGAGGAATCGAGCCGTGATAGGGTCGCCTCCGGTGATCTGCTTGACGAGAGCCTCGGCGAGGTGCTTGCCGCGCTCGATCTCGTGCGTGATCACGAGCCTGCGGTTGACCAGCCGGGCGAGATCGTTGCGGATTCCCGGATTCTCCTTCCTGATGAACGTCTCGACGTCGGCCGTCGTAGCGTACTCACCCGCAACGCTCGCAACAGCGTTGATGAACGTGCTCTTGCCCGTCCCTGCGCGGCCGTACACGATGAAGAACTTCTCCTCGCGCACCGAGCCCGTGATCGAGTACCCCGCGCAGCGCTGGAGATACTCACGAAGCTCCGAGTCGCCTCCGGTCGCCTCGTCCAGGAAGCGCTCCCAAGTCTCGTCTCGCGCACCCGGCTTGAACTCGACCGTCGTGCTCTTGGAGAGGTAGTCGGCCGGGTCGCCCTCGACCACCATACCGGTGCGGAGGTTGACAACACCCGCAGGCGTGACGAGCCTGTCCTTGTGCTGATCGAAGCGGTTCTGCGAGACGGCCAGCATGTGGCGACTTAGGACCTCGATGGCGTTTATCCTCTCCTTCGACTCTTGCTTCATCGCGAACTTTGCGGCGTCAAGCGACTCCTGTGCGAAGGCCCGGATCGTACGAATGATGTGCGCGTAGATCTGCCCGGTCTCATCAGTCGTCCAGCGATGCTTCTGGAAGAAGAGCCACTTGCCCGTCTCCGGGCAGTAACAGATGCGCTGGCGATGCTGCGCTGCGAACCTATCGGCATTTCCCGCGTCGGTCCAGTTGAATCGACCGTCAGCCTCACCGAAGGTTGTCCCCAGGAGGATCGGGGAGGAGCGCATCTTCGTGCGCTTGCCGAAGGAGCAGTCGGCGCAGACCGAGGAGAAATGCTCGGCGATGTACTCGCACGTGCGGGGACCGGAGGCCTGGATTGCCTGCTCGTACTTCTGCTGCGTGATCTCGCGGTCGTATCCGGGATGGGGAGCCGAGAACTGGTGCGCCGCTTTCTCGCCCTCGTAGCAGCGCCCGAGGATCGAGAGCATCGCGTACCACTCGGGCTCCGAGAGATCGCGGGCGTCGTCACGGCAGTGACGCATCCAGGCGCAGCCCGAGATGATGGGCTCGATCTCGGCTGGGGGGAGGTCGTCGTGACTGCCCTTCTTCTTACCTCCAGCCTTCTTGGCCCTTACCTGCGGCTCCCCCGTAACGACGGGGAAGGGGTTCGCGTCGAGGAGCTTCGTGAACTCGGAGACATCGCAGTTGGCGAGCCAGAGGTACGTGGCCTCGGAGTTGTCGACCTTGGACGGTGCCTTGGAGGGAGGCGCTACGACCATCTGCCCTGGGGAGCCGTCCGCTGCGTCCGCCTTGATCTCGATGCCCGGGGCTATGCCGTTCTTGCCTGTTCTCGAGCGGACCAGTGTCCCCGGATGCCGGAAGTAGAAATGGCGACCGCCGGACGCGGTCTGGACGACCAGCGGCGAGGGCTCCTTGATGCCGAGCTTCTTCCAAACAGAGGCGAGGTGGTCGTCGCCGCCGTTTCTAGGGTCCACGTCCACGACGACGATGCCGGAGGCTGCGCCGCAGAGGACGCCGACATTGGCATTTGGGAACTCTTGCCACCAGGAGCGGATCCTGGCTTCGTCGGTAGTGGCCCGGTTCTGCCAGGAGTTTATGCAGGGGCGACGACCGCGGACAGGCATCACGCGGATGCCGAGGCTGGCATAGAGGAGCGCGGCGTTCAGAGGATCGGCTGGGAATTCGGCAATCGGCATAGTTGGGGACCCTAGCACAATTGTCGTAGACTGTGGAAGATTGGGCACCGTCGGCTTAGCAACAACGGTGATTCGCCTGCAACATCTCGAGCAACCGGGAAAAAGAGGTGGCTCCGACCGGGGACCTGGGACGAGCAGGGACCTCCGGCGGAGCCACGTCAGTACTGTTGGTAGGAACGGCTTGGTCCGGGCCTCGTCCGTCCGGCTAGCCTCTCGTAGGCCACGGAAGCACGGAGGCCCGCGGGTTGTCAACTAGCCGACTCTGTCGTTCGATTGACAGGCCCTAACGCAGCTCGAGCCTGAGCCAGACCTTGCAGACCTTGCCCTTGACGCGGAGTGCCCAGCGCACGAATCCCTCGGCCTCGAGCACGACGTTGAAGATGATCGCGCTCGAGGGCGTGAACCCGCGCTTCTTGCACCACTCCGTGTAGTCCTTCGTGACCAGCGCGATGGGAGTGCGAGCGATAGGGTTAACGACCACTCGCTCGCTCAACCAGTCGCGCACATTCTGCTCACGGAACTCCTCGTACTCCCGTCTGGCTTCGGCGGTACCCATCTCTTGACCTCCTCTGTGTAACCGATTAGCCGCGGTAACGTAAGGAACATGACAGACAAACCAACCAGCGTCAAACTAGTCAAGGATGGGCCTCTTGAGCCTCAGTGCCCGGTCTGGGACGAACGTGCGCGCGCGGGAAATCAGTTACGGTCGGCGAAAAGGGGGGTTTACAGAGAACTTTATAAAAAAGAAGCAAGCGTCGTGCTTTAGGCGATGTAACCAACTGTTATCATATTTTATTGATTGTAGAACTAGTTGGAAGATAACAAAGAAATTAGAAGGGATAGAAAAGCGAAGATGAAAGAAACGTTGGCGCAATTGGACAGGGCGGTACCGATCGGTTACGTGTCAAGCGGCTGATACAATCAATTCCCCGACAATCGCGAACCGTGATATCTTGTTGTCGGCGCTGAGAAGGGGAATTGGACGAGCACAAGTGAGCAAGAGAAAGAAGGTCGAGAAGACGATCGCAGCCTCGCCCGAACCCGCGGGCATGGAGGAGAAGTACTACTCCGTGATCGAGACCGCGAGGCTTTTGAAGGTAGTCCCGGAGACGGTCCGTAGGCGAATTCGCAGCAGGCACTTGAAGGCCATCCGCATCGGGCTGGGCTACCGTGTAGCCGAGTCCGAGATCGAACGCATCAAGCGTGAGGGCTTCCCCTTCAAGCAGTCGACTGCTTAAAGGGAGGCCGCAATGAGCATCGCGGTCGACTTCGTCTGGGACTCCAGAGATCTAGCGGTGTGGCGAAACCGCGTGGTCGACTCTGCCCTTGCCCGGGCCGTAAGGCTCGCAGGCAATCAAGCCCTGCGCGTCCAGCAGAAGGAAAGCGTAAAGACCGTCACATCCCGAAAGCACCTAAAGCCGAAAGCGGTGCAAGACGGGCTCCCGTTGGACTTCCCTGGTCGTGGGCAGAAGATAGAGGACCTAGAGTGGACGGAGCATGTTAGCAGCAAACCTGTTCCGCTCTCTCGTTTCCCGCACATACAGACGAAACGGGGCGTCTCCGTCCGGATCAATAAGAGAGGGAGTACGAAGCGGATTCGCGGTGCGTTCGTTGCGAACATGGCAAGCGGGCACCGGGGAGTGTTCGTACGCAAGGGCAAAGCCCGACTACCAATCAAAGAGCTCTGGACTTCTCGCCTCTCGGACACGATGCAGGATCGGGGAGTTATCCCAGCGGTGCAGGGCAAGGCGATGAAGAAGTTCCAGTCCGCGTTCGAACGGGGACTAAAGCGCGAAATCGAAAAGCTGCAATCGCGAGGGATGGTGTAGACCATGCGTACTCAGCGTGCACTGGATGAGGTGTACACAGGAGTACATGGTAGGCAGGGTAGGCAGGGGTATACCCACGGGCCTGGGTCCTTCTGGCCATGGGGGTAGAACGGGTGCGCAGAGGCGCTGTTCTTCACTGGGCATTGAGCGGCTTAATCATTCAGTAACCGATCGTAATCGATCGTGACCGAGGTTCACCAGATGGCCAAGAACTCGGCCGAATTGGTCTCTTTGAGTGCGTTCTCGCGGGAAATGGGTGTGACGCTTCAGGCTGTCATGCAGGCCATCAAGAAGGGCCGCCTCAAAGAAAGTCTCGTTCGTGACGAGAAGGGTAAGTTGAAGATCCGAAACGTCGCCCTCGCCCAGCTGGAATGGAGCCGCACGACCGACAACTCTCGCTCACCTGGTTACGTAAAGCAGCGAGTGGCCGAACGTGAATCGTCTCTGGCGATGCACCCACGTGCGGACGTGGGTGACGAGGGTTTCTCCCTGGCCGCGGAGTCCGCTCGAGAGAAGTACTGGAAGGCCAGTATTGCCGAGCTGGACTTCAAGAAGAAGGCCGGAGAACTGATCAACGCCAAGGAGATGACGGATAAGATCGTTAACGTCTTTACAATCTGCAGGACCAAGCTGCTGGGTATCCCCACGCGGGCGAAAATGCAGCTGCCGCACCTCTCCGCTTCGGACGTTGCAATGCTGGACGACCTCGTCCGTGAGGTCCTCGAGGAGCTCTCGCTGTCCGCGCTGAACCGTGAGGAAGAGACCGAGAACGAGTTGTGAATCCCGAGTACGTAGCGCCTACGGCCCAGCCAGACGACGTCATAGCGGAGGCTATGCGTGCTTGGCGACCGCCTCCGCGGATGAGCCTCTCGGAGTGGGCGGACAAGGAGTTCGTCCTCTCGGCAGAGAGCGCCGCAGAGCCTGGCCGTTGGCGAACATTGCCGTACCAGAGAGGCATCCTTGACGCCTTCTCCGACCCGGCTGTAGAGCAGATAAGCGTGATGAAGTCTGCTCGTATCGGCTGGACGAAGTGTATGAACATTGTCGTGGCCTACCACATGGTTCAGGCTCCGTGCCCGATCATGGTCGTGCAGCCCACGGTTGAGGACGCCGAAGGATACTCGAAGGAAGAGATTGCGCCGATGATTCGCGACGTTCCGGCGCTGGCAGCACTGTATCCAAGGTTCAAGGCTCGAGAAGCACAGACCATCCTCCACAAGACCTTCCCCGGTGGCTCGCTGTCACTGGTCGGAGCGAATAGTGGACGAGGCTTCCGACGTGTCTCGCGAAAGATCGTTCTCTTTGATGAGATCGACGGTTATTCACCGTCCGCGGGCGCCGAAGGCGACCAGATTAAGCTCGGAATTCGCCGCACGGAGTACTACTGGGACCGAAAGATCGGAGCTGGTTCTACGCCGCTGGTTGCGGGCAAGAGTCGCATTGCGGACCTGTTTGCGGCCGGTGACCAGCGCCGCTACTACGTGCCCTGTCCCCATTGCGGGCACATGGACTATCTGGTGTTCCGCGAATCTGAGTGCGGGCACTACATGGCTTGGCCGGACGGGAAGCCAGAGGACGCGCACTTCGTCTGCAACAAGAACGGCTGCGTAATCGAGCACAAGTACAAGCGCTGGATGGTGGAGCGCGGCGAGTGGAGAGCGCACGCTCCATTCAAGCGGCACGCGTCTTTCCATATTTGGGCAGCGTACAGCTACAGCCCGAACGCTTCTTGGGGACAGATTGCCACGGAGTTCGTGGAAGCCACGGCCCTAGGTCCCGAGCATCTGAAGACATTCATCAACACGACCCTCGGCGAGACGTGGCAGGAACGCGGTGAGGCTCCGGACTGGCTGCGCCTCTATCAGCGTCGGGAGAACTACAGAGTCGCGACGGTACCCGATGGTGTGCTCTTCTTGACCGCAGGAGTAGACGTCCAGCGCGACCGACTGGTCTGGGAAGTTGTCGGTTGGGGGAAGGACAAGCAGAGTTGGAGCATCGATGCAGGCGTGATTCCGGGCGACACCTCGAACGAGGGCGTGGGCGGTCCGTGGGCGAAGCTTGGAGAACTGCTATCGCACGTTTGGTATGGCCCCGAAGGCCAGTCGTTCAATATTCTCATGATGGCCGTCGACTCGGGCGACCAGACGCAGACGGTATACAACTGGTGTCGCAAGTATCCGATGAGCCGCGTAATAGCGGTGAAGGGTTCAGACTCTGCGAAGGCCATCATCAGCGTCCCTACCGCCGTGGACGTCACGGTGCGAGGCAAACGCTTGGCTCGTGGCTACAAGGTCTGGCCCGTGGGTTCGAGTATTGCGAAGAGCGAGTTCTACGGTTGGCTACGCCTCGATCCTCCGACCGAGAACGAGTCAGGATTCCCGCCCGGCTACTGCCACTTCCCCGAGTACGGCGAGGCGTACTTCAAGCAGATAACGGCTGAGCACCTCGTCACAACCAAGGGGAGGGACGGGTTCACAACTTTCGAGTGGCAGCTTATTGCCGGACGCGAAAACCACTTCCTCGACTGTCGCATCTACGCTCGAGCTGCGGCAGCCCTCATGGGACTCGATCGCATGGCAGCCTCATCGTCGCAGCGGCAGCAGCAATCAGCGCCTCCGTCACCGAAGCCGGTGGCAGCGCCGGTCTTGAGCGAGAACACCGCGCCTCGCTCTCGGGCTCCTGGTAGTTGGCTCGGAGGGAAGATCAAGGACAGGACTAAGCGCGGTAGCTGGCTTGGGAGGTAGCACGTGGCTACTTGGACGCAGACCGAAATCAACGAGTTGAAGAAGGCGATTGCGAGCGGTGTGCTCACGGTCACCTACTCCGGACCGCCTAGCAGGTCGGTCACCTATCAGAGCCTCGCGGAGATGCGGAAGCTGCTTGCAGACATGCAGGCGGACGTTGCTGCTGAGGCAGGGACGCGCTCGAATCACCGGTTCGCGGCGCTCCGGAAGGGGCTGTAAGCCATGCAGCAAATGAACTGGCTGGACCGTTTCGCCCTCGCGATCTCTCCGCAGTGGGGGCAGAACCGCATTCGGGCCAGAGTGGTGGCGCAGGAACTCGCACGTCACTACGAGGCTGCCGCTGGCGGACGTAGAACGGCGAACTGGAGGAGCGTTGCGGCCGACGCAAACGTGGCTGCCGGAGGTTCTCTGGCGCTGCTTCGCGGTCATGCCCGCGACCTCGTCCGCAACAACTCTTGGGCGACGAAGGGTCTGCGAGTCATCACCACCAACACCGTAGGTTGGGGGATTTCGGCTAAGGCAGACACTCCCGAACTTACGTCGTTGTGGAGGGCATGGGCTGAACGAACGCACTGCGACGCGGACGGATTGCTCAACTTCTACGGCCTCGAGGCTCTGGTTCTGCGGACCGTCGTAGAGTCGGGTGAAGTGCTCGTGCGCCGTAGGATCTCGCGCAACGTTCCTAAGGGCATCGTGCCTCTGAAGCTCCAGGTACTAGAGCCTGATTTCATCGACACAACGAAGGACGGTCTGACGGGCGACAATGGTGGTCCGATCATCCAGGGTGTCGAGTACGATCGAGACGGTGTTCGAGTCGCTTACTGGCTCTTCGATCGTCATCCTGGTTCGGCGCAGCCCGGATCCTTGACGAGTCGTCGAGTAGACGCGAAGGACATTCTGCATATCTTCGTAATTTTGCGTCCGGGACAGGTCCGCGGCATTACCTGGTTCGCGCCTGTCATCGTCAACCTCAAGGACTTCGACGAGTACGAAGACGCGAAGCTCATGCAGCAGAAGATCGCCGCGTGCTTCTCCGCCTTTGTGACCGATATCGACGGCACGGGCACGGCCGTGGGCGAGCAGAGCGAGGCTGATCCCTTGATCGAGACTCTTGAGCCTGGGATGATCAGCTACCTCCGGCCCGGTCAGAGTGTTGAGTTCGCTACGCCTCCGGTAACCGGCGACATCGGATTCTCGGTGCAGATGCTTCGTAAGGCCGCTGCCGGTCTGGGCGTTCCCTACGAGATGCTGACCGGCGACTACTCGCAGGTCAACTTCTCGTCAGCGAGAATGTCCCGTCTCGACTTCTGGGGCAACATCCACGACTGGCGTTGGAACATGCTGGTTCCACGCCTTTGCGATCCGGTCTGGGACTGGTTCTGCGAGACCGCTGAAATCGCTGGGTTTATCGCCGCTCCCTCCTTGGCGTCGTGGACGGCTCCGCCCGCGCCAATGCTCGAGCCTGACAAGGAGGGCGTCGCACTCAGGAAGCTTGTTCGTTCCGGAGCCATGACGCACGACGAGATGGTGCGTGAACGTGGATACGACCCGGAGACGCACTGGGAGGAGTACGCCGAGGGTCTCAAGCGTCTCGACAAGCTCGGAATCGTGCTCGACAGTGACCCGCGGAAGACGAGCGATGCCGGTCTGATGCAGGAGCGAGCCGGAGCGGGTGGAGGTACCAAGACCGAGAAACCGGCGGAGGATTCCGACGAGTAACGAGTCCAAGTGACGGGTGGCTGAGTTATCTCAGCCACTTGTCTTGACTAGGTTTCACTCGCGTGATAACCTCTACCATGCTTACTCAACGAGCAGGCGACCCAATGGAACTCGAAACCATCGAACGCATCGAAACCCGCGACATTGAGCCGCTCTCGATGCGCGCTTCTTTTCAGCCCGGAAGTGCCGATGTCGAGAAGCGTACCGTCGACATCATCTGGACGACCGGCGCTCGCGTTCTCCGTGGGTTCTTCTGGGAGGAGCTCTCGCTCGACTCGAAGCACGTGCGGATGGCCCGTCTGCAGAGCGGTCGTGCGCCGCTCCTCGGCGACCACTACCGCGGCATCAACGACGTCCTCGGCGTCATCGAGTCCGCTAGTATCGAGAAGGACGAGAAGGGGAACCCCCGCGGGGTTGCGACCGTGCGGTTCCCGAAGGCCGAGGATGATCCTGAGGCCGACAAGATTTTCCGCAAGATTGTAGACGGTATCCTGACCAACGTTTCGGTCGGGTACCGAGTCTACCGCTTCGAGAAGGTCGAGGACGGGGAGGACAAGATCCCAGTCATGCGGGCGATCGACTGGGAGCCTTACGAAGTTTCTCTCGTGGGGATTGGCGCAGACGCAGGCGCAGGGACGCGCAGCGCGGCGGGGATCGCGGAAACGAGGCCGTGCGAGTTCATTTTCCGTGAGGAGAAAGCAATGGAGAACAACACCCAGCCGAAGCTCAAGGTCGATCCAGATCCTTCGGTCGACGACGCAGTTCGTTCCGCGGCGGAGGAGGCGACTCGCAAGGAGCGCGAGCGCGTGACCGGCATCAGCCAGACCGTCCGCAAGGCCGGGCTGGACGAGAAGCTCGCCGAGGATCTTATCGGTCGCGGAGTGAGCCTCGACGAGGCCCGCAAGGTCGTCCTCGACAAGCTCGCCGAGAAGAATGAGCAGACCCGGACCGAGCAACACATGCGGGTCGAGGTCGGTGAGGACGAGCACGAGAAGTTCCGCAAGGGTGCAGAGGCTACGATCTTCCAGCGTGCCATGGTCGCGGACATCATCCGCAAGGCACAGAAGACCGACGTCGCGGGCGAGATCCTGCGCGACGTTGACCTCAGTCCGGGCGACTTCGCCCGCATGAGCATGCTTGACATCGCTCGCGCGTGCCTCGAGAGGCGCGGCATCAAGACTAGCGGCATGGACAAGATGCGAGTTTTCGGTGAGGCCCTGACGTATCGCAGCGGTCTCAACACGACCAGCGACTTCGCCATCCTGCTTGAGAGCGCGATGTATAAGACGCTGCTCGCGGCCTACGCGACGACGCCCGACACGTGGCGCAGGTTCTGCGCGGTCCGGTCGAACCCGGACTTCCGCGACCAGACCTTCTACCGCAATGGAAGCTTCGGGACGCTCGACGCCATCAACGAGCACGGCGAGTTCAAGCACAAGAGCATCCCGGACGGCGAGAAGACCAGCATCGGCCTCGGGACCAAGGGCAATATCATCGGCATCAGCCGCAAGGCCCTGATCAACGACGATATGGGTGCGTTCAACGACCTCGCGACCCGCTTCGGTCGGGCTGCGGCGCTCTCGATCGAGACCGACGTCTACTCGCTGATCAAACAGAACGGCGGTCTCGGCCCGGTGCTGAACGACGGCAAGACCCTGTTCCACGCCGACCATGCGAACATCAGCGCCGGTGCGGTGCTGTCCGTCGACGCGCTGGATGCTGACCGCGTCGTGCTCGCGGTCCAGAAGGACGTGAGCAAGAACGAGACGCTTGCGCTCACTCCGGCCGTCCTGCTCCTGCCGATCGGGCTCGGCGGTCAGGCCCGCGTGATCAACGAGGCGCAGTACGACGTCTCGGTCACGAGCAAGTTCCAGGTGCCGAACAAGGTTCGAGGCATCGTTCGCGACATCGTCGATGTCCCGTACCTGACCGGCACCCGGCGCTACCTGCTCGCCGACAAGGACATCGCGCCCGTCTTCATGGTCACCTTCCTCGAGGGTCAGCAGACGCCGATCCTCGAGACCAAGGAGGGCTGGAACGTTGACGGCACCGAGTGGAAGGTGCGCATCGACTACGGCGTCGCGGCCGTCGACTTCCGCGGTGCGGTGACCAACGCGGGCGTCGCGTAGTCTGCCGAGGTGACGTAGGTCAAATCGAGCCGGTCGTCCTAACAGGCAACCGGTTCCCTCGAGGGAGAGAACAAGATGAAGAACTACGTTCAGCCGGGCGACGTCATGACGTTCACCGCGCCCGCTGGTGGCGTCGAGAGCGGCAGGGGCTACAAGATCGGTCAGTTGTTCGTCGTGGCCGCTCACTCGGCCGACGCCGGCGCCAAGTTCGAGGGCCAGGTGACCGGCGTGTTCGACCTGCCGAAGGTCGCGTCGCAGGCGTGGACCGAGGGCGCCCTGGTCTACTGGGACGACACCAAGGGCGAGTGCACGACCACGGCGACCGGCAACCTGTTGATCGGCGTGGCGGCTGCGGCCGTCAGCAGCGACGCCGGGAGCGTCATCGGCCGAGTCCGACTGAACGGCATCGGCCGCGCCATTCAGCTCGGCGACACGATGCAGTTCACCGCACCGGTCGGCGGCGTCGAGAGCGGCAGGGGCTACAAGATCGGTCAGTTGTTCGTCGTGGCCGCTCACTCGGCCGACGCCGGCGCCAAGTTCGAGGGCCAGGTGACCGGCGTGTTCGACCTGCCGAAGGTCGCGTCGCAGGCGTGGACCGAGGGCGCCCTGGTCTACTGGGACGACACCAAGGGCGAGTGCACGACCACGGCGACCGGCAACCTGTTGATCGGCGTGGCGGCTGCGGCCGTCAGCAGCGACGCCGGGAGCGTCATCGGCCGAGTCCGACTGAACGGCATCGGCCGCGCCAGTGAGGCGTCTGGAGGTTGACGCGATGGGCTTCCCGGCGCTCCTCGCATCGAGTGACCGTGCTGTCCTGCAGCACCTGGGCGGCACGGTGGTCTATGCGCCAAGCGACGGAGAGCCGGTTGAGGTGCCCGGCATTTTCGACGCGGCATGGGTCCGCGTCGATGCCGGCGAGGCCGGGGTGACGAGTGTCGGGCCGGCGGTATTCCTTCGCCTGTCCGACCTCCCGTCAGACCCAGAGGACGACGCAGGAGCCAGGGTCACAGCAGGTGGCACGACGTACCGGATCCGAGAGGCGCAGCGCGACGGCCAGGGCGGCGTGGTGCTGCACCTGCACAGGGTGTGACGATGACGATCAAGCACCAGCGTCAGCGCATCCGAGAGGCCGTCGCCACAAGGCTCGTCTGCAAAACGACCGCGGGTGCTCGCGTCTTCGAGACTCGCGTGATTCCGTTCCGCCGCCTGGAACTCCCGGCGCTCGCCGTCTACGCGCTCTCCGAGTCGTCAGAGGATCAGCAGTCCGCGCCGCGCGAACTCAAACGCACGCTGAGTCTCATCATCGAGGCCGCGGTCAAGAGCGGCGACAACGTCGACGACGCGATGGATATGATTGCTCTCGAGGTCGAACGAGCGATGCACGCCGACGAGACGTTCGGCGGGCTGGCCTCGGACTCGGTGCTCGCGTCTACCGACCTCGAGGTCTTCGAGGAGGCTGACCAGTTTGTCGGATTGGTGAAACTCCAGTACGAGGTGACGTACTACACCGCTGCGCCGGACGCTGCCGACGTGCCGATGGACGACCTGCAGACCATCAGCGCGCGGACGAATCTCGGTGGCGCGCAGCACGAAGGCGACCAGGCTCAGGACCTGGTCAGGTTCGTGGAGGAGACGCCGTGATCATCAAGCCGAGCCCTGGCGTGAGAGTTCGCTGCCCGGTCACGGGGCAGCACCTGCCCGACGCCGAGGTCGAGGTGTCGGACGCGGACAGTTATTGGATGCGCCGCTTGCAGGACGGTGACGTGGTGCTTGTAGTCGAGCCGGTCTCACCAGACGTGAAGTCCAAGCAGACCAAGGAGTAAGCGCCATGGCGATCAGCTTCAACGACGTCCCGTCGAACCTTCGTGTTCCGTTCTTCGCCATCGAGTTCGACAACTCGCGTGCGCAGCAGGGCCCGGCTCTGCTCCCTTACCGCGTGCTCCTCATCGGCCAGAAGACCAGCGCCGGGAGTGCCACGAACTCGTTGTACCGCGTGACGAGTGCCGATCAGGTCGCGCAGCTCGCCGGCCGTGGTTCGATGCTGCACCGCATGGCCATGCGGTACTTCGCGAACAACCGCTCGACCGAGACTTTCATCGGCGTGCTCGAGGATAGCGCTGTCGGTGTCGCCGCCAGCGGGACGATCACTGTGACGGGCCCAGCCACGGCAGCGGGGGCGATCAATCTCTACATCGCTGGCGATCTCGTTCAGGTGCCTGTCAAGGCCGGCGATACTGCGAGCACGATCGCCACCGCGATCGTCGCCGCAGTCACGGCCGCATCCGACCTCCCGGTAACCGCCAATGTGGCCGGGGCCGTGGTGACGCTGACCGCGCGCAACAAGGGCGAGTACGGCAACGGGATCGACGTCCGAGTCAATTACCACGGCGAGAGCCTGCCGGCCGGCGTCGGCACGTCGATCGTCGCGCTGGCGAACGGTGCGATGAACCCGGTGCTCACGGGCCTGATCGCCGCGATGGGCGACACCTGGTTCCACGTCATCGCGAACCCGTACACTGACACGGCCTCGCTGACGGCCATCGAGAACGAGCTTGCCAGCCGGTTTGGCCCACTGCGGATGATCGATGGGCTGGCCATTGCTTCTGCTCCGGGTACGGTCGCGACGCTCGGCGCGCTCGGCGACAGTCGAAACAGCCCGCACAGCTGCATCGTAGCGCAGCCCGGCAAGAACCCTGTGACGGCTCCGGCCGAGTTCGCCGCCGCTGTCGCTGGCGTGGTGGCCTACTACGCGGCCATCGACCCGGCACGCCCGCTCCAGACCCTGCCCGTGGCTGGTGTGCTTCCGCCCGCGGAGTCGGGCCGCTTCACGTTGCAGGAGCGCAATCTCCTGCTGCGCGACGGGATCGGAACGACCCGCGCGGTGGCCGGGCAGGTCCAGATCGAGCGCATCATCACGACCTACAAGACCAATGCGGCCGGCGCCGCTGACACGTCATATCTCGACGCGACCACGCTCCTGACGCTGATGTACCTGCGCCACGATTTCCGCGCCCGGTTCGCGTCCCGCTACCCGAGGCACAAGCTCGCAAGCGACGGCGCCCGGTTCGGAGCCGGACAGGCTGTGCTGACGCCGAAGCTGGCGCGAGCCGAGGCGATCGCCTGGTTCCGCGAGAAGGAGGAGCAGGGGCTCGTCGAGAACTTCGATCAGTTCAAGCGGGACCTCGTGGTCGAGCGCAACGCGAGCGACCCGAACCGGCTCGACTTCCTGCTGCCGCCGGACCTGATCAACCAGCTCATCGTCGGGGCTGTGAACTTCCAGTACCGCCTGTAAGAGCCAAGCCGTGAACCCGCGCGGCTGGCATGCCCGGCCGCGCGCGTGTCGAGAAACGAGAGGAGATGACCATGTCGCAGCGCAGAGGCGGGATCATTTCGCTGCATCTCAACGGCGAGGTCTACGACGCCAAGGGGTCGTTCTCATACAATCTGGGCCGCCCGTTGCGCGAGGCGATCATGGGCGCGGACGGGCCGCACGGGTTCAAGGAAATCCCGCAGGTCGGGTTCATCGAGGGTGCGATCACCGACCGCGTCGGGCTCGACCTCGACAAACTTGTGACGCTCAAGGGAGCGACGGTCACGCTTGAACTGGCGAACGGCAAGGTCATCGTGCTGCGCGACGCGTACTACGCGGGCGAGGGGACGGGGACCACCGAGGAGGGCGAGGTCCCGGTTCGGTTCGAGGGCAAAGCTGAAGAGGTTTAGTTCGCGACACGGAGGCTCGCACTCATGGTGAACGATATCAGCATCGAGAACGCGCAGTCCGAGACCGAGAGCATCGACGGCGAGGGCATGCCGGACGTCTACGTCCTCAAGTACCCGATTCAGTTCGGCGAGGAACTGATCGAGGAACTGAAGCTCCGTCCGAACGGTCGCGCGATGCAGGGCTTCAAGATGACATTCTCGGGGGGCTCAGAGGTGCCCGACTTCGAGCCGTACCGCTACGCCGAGCTCGGGCTGCGGCTCGCCGGGAAGCCCCGCGCGATCGTCGACCGCATGGCGCCGTGTGACCAGTTCGGCCTCGGGATGGTGGCCATGGGTTTTACCGTGAGTGGCCCCGGGACTGGGAGAAAGCGTTCGCCGTAATCGCGTCGACGTTCCACTTCCCGGCCTCCGAGATCTGGGAGATGGACCCCAGGGAGTTGCAGTTCTGGGTTGATCGGGCGAACTGGCTGCACAGCAACCGGCGGTAGAAGAGGTGACGCGAGATGGCCAGCAAGGAGTTTCCGCTCAGCCTCGTAATCCGCGCCGTCGACAAGGCGACCGCTCCGCTGCGCAAGATCAACAAACAGATCAGCGACGCCACCAAGCCGGTCCGCAAGCTGAACAACTCATTCCGTGCGCTCGCCGCAGAGGCTGGCCTGCCGAAGCTCGTCAAGGGATTCGGCGGCGTCGGTCGCTCGATCCGCTCTGTCGGCAGAGAAGTTCTCGGCCTCGGAGCGAAGATCGCCACGATGGCGGCCAATGCCGGGCTCGCGCTCTATGGAGTAGTGCAGAGCGCAGTGCAGGCTGGCGGCGATCTAGCGACGCTCGCAGAGCGCGCCGGACTCGGTGTCGATGCGTACGCGCAGTTGCAGTACGCGGCCGCGCAGGCGGGCGTCGAGCAGACCGAGTTCAACTCGGCAATGGACCAGTTCACGAAGCGGCTCGGCGAAGCGAAGGCTGGCAGCGGGTCACTGCTCGCGTTCCTCGAGAAGGTTTCACCTGCGCTCGCACGACAGGTTCAGGGTGCAAGGGACACCGAACAAGCGTTCGCGCTGATGACTGGCGCGTTCGAGAGGGTGACGGACCCAGCGAAGCGTGCCGCGCTGGCGAACGCCGCGTTCGGTGGCTCCGGCATGCAGATGGGCGTGTTTCTCGGACGTGGTTCCAAGGCCATCGCGGAACAGCGTCGCCGGTACATCGAACTCTCCGGCAGCCAGGAGCGGTTCGCAAAGGGCGCAGGCGCGCTCGATGAGGCGATGCGTGAGACGCAGACAGCGTTCCTCGGACTTCGAAATGCGGCGATGGCCGAGTTGTTCCCTGCGTTCACCGAGCTGGCGAAGGCCGCAACCGAGTTCCTCGTGCAGAACCGCGATGGCATCGCGACGTGGGCGAAGGAGACCGGCGCGGCTCTGAGCGAGTGGGTCAAGAGCGGCGGCATCGACAGACTGGTCACCGGGCTCAAGGAGTTCGGGGGCGCGATCAAGATCGTTATCGAGAGGTCAGGTGGTCTGAAGACCGTTCTCGTCGGGATCGCCGCAGTCATGGGCAGCGGCGTCATAGCGTCCGTCGCTGGACTCGCGGGCTCGCTATGGAACCTCGGCACCGCCGTGTTGCCTGTCGTGACCCGCGCCGCGATGGCGCTCTGGCCGTTCCTCGTCAAACTTGGCGCATCCATCCTGCCAATGCTCTCCAGTGCGGCAAGTGCCGTCTGGCCGGTCATCGCCGAGATCGGCTCAGCCCTCGCATCCGCCGCATCTGCCGCAGCGCCGTTCGTCGCTGCGGCAGCTGGAGTCGCCGCCGCTGGCGCACAGGTCTACCGCTACTGGTCGAACATCAAGGAGTTGTTCGACGCGCCGTTCAAGCCTGGCGGCCTGTTCTCGACCCTCAAGGAGATCAGTTCCGATCCGTTCGCGGTATTCAAGATGCTGGACCCGAGGCAGGCGTTGCGAGACTTCGGCATCCTCGGCCCCAGCAAACCGAAGATTCTCGGCGCCGACGCTGCGGCCACCGGCACTGCGCGAGCCGGTGAGGCGCGCGTCACGGTCGAATTCAACAACCTGCCGCGTGGTACGCGCGTGAGCATGGACCCGCGCAGCACGGCCGAGGTCGACCTGTCGCGCGGCTACTCGATGGCGGGAGGCTGAGATGGCGACCTGGCGAGACAGGATGGCACCCGCCTCGTTCCGCGGCGTCCCGTTCCACGTCGACGAATCGGAGTTCGGAGGCGGCCGCCGCAGCGTGCGGCACGAGTTCCCGCTGCGCGACGTCGCGCTTGTCGAGGACATGGGGCGCAAGGCACGCGGCTTCGACGTCGAAGGGCATGTGGTCGGCGACGACTACATGCAGCAGCGCGACGCGCTGATTGGTGCGCTCGAACAGCAAGGCCCCGGAGAACTCGTCCATCCGTACTACGGCGTGCGGCGCGTTGCGGTGACCGCGTTTCGCGTTCGCGAGACGTCGGCCGACGGCGGTATGGCGCAGTTCTCGATCTCCTTCCACGAGACCGAGATCGCCGCCGAGTTCGTGACGCTGGTCCGCCCCAACGGACTCGAGCTCGTCAACTTAGCAGCCGTTGCCGCCGAGCAGGCGATCCGAGCGAAGGCCGCTGCGCGGTCCGCCGTGAGCCTGCCGTCCTCGGCACTGGGCGGCATCGCATCGGTCATCGCCGACGCCGCGCGCGCTCTCGACGGCTCTCTTGCGCCGATCATCGGGACGGCCGATGAGGTGGCGCGAGTCAAGAAGCAGCTCGGCGATCTGGTGCTCGAAGCGGGGCTGCTCGCGGCCCGTCCTGTTGCAGTGCTCGACAGCGTGCTCGATGTTCTTGCGGCACCGATTCCCGCCCGCGCTGGCATCTCCGCGCTGCTGCGCGCGTTCGAGTTCCGTCCGTCCGAGCCCCGCCCGCCGGCAACTACGCCTGCGCGTCGGCAGGAGCGCGCTCTCTACGACGTCGTGCTCGAAGTGGTGCGGACCGCCATCGTCGTTGAGGCCGCGAGGCTCGCCCCGGCTGCGGACTACGACAGCTACGAGGACGCGGTCGCCGTGCGCGACGAGATTGCCGCCGCGCTCGACGCGCAGATTGAGTCGGCTGACGACGCGACGTTCGCCACGCTCGAGCAGCTTCGGGCCGAAATTATGAAGGCCGTCCCGGGCGCTGACAGCGACCTGCCGCGACTGTCGAGCTACACGCCGCCGGTCACGATCTCGTCGCTGGTGCTCGCGCATCGGCTGTACGGCAACCTCTCGCGCGAGGCAGACATCATCGCGCGCAATCGCGTGAGGCACCCCGGATTCATCACGGGCGGGCGACCGCTGGAGGTGCTCGTCGATGCCTGACGTTCGCCTCAGAGTGAACGGCTGCGGGTACGGCGGTTGGAAGTCGGTGCGCGTGACGCGCGGCATTGAGTCGATTGCGGGTGGATTCGAGCTCGGCTACGCAGACCGCTGGCCGGGGCAGGCGTCGCCGTGGCCGATCCGCGACGAGGACGAGTGCACTCTGACAATTGACGGCGAGCCTGTGATCGTCGGCTACATCGATCGCCCTGCTCGTTCATTCGACGCCGAGAGCCGCACGCTGACGGTCTCTGGTCGGGACCGAACGGGCGCACTGGTCGACTGCAGCGCCGTCCCGCCCGCGTGGGAGTTCAGACAGATCCCGCTTCTCACGCTGGCTCGCCGTATCGCTGATCAGTTCGGAATCCCTGTCTCGTTGCAGCCTGGACTGACGCCGCCGTCGTCGCTCGCGAAGTTCTCGATCGACCCTGGCGAGACCGCGTTCGACGCGCTGTCCCGCGCGTGCGCTGTCGCTGGACTGCTGCCCATCGCAGATGGCCGAGGCGGTCTGGTGCTGGCGCGCGCTGGCTCGGCGCAGTCAACGACGGAGCTGGTCGAGGGCAAGAACATCATGGCCGCGGCCGACGAGTGCGACGCTTCGGGACGCTTTCGCACCTATCGTGTTCTCGGACAGCATGCGGGGTCGGATGAGTTCTCCGGTCCGCCCGCGGCATCGGTCAAGGCGACCGCGCTCGACGCTGGAGTGCGCCGCTCAGAGCGCGTGTTGCTCGTACGCGCCGATGGCAACGTGACTACGACTCAGGCTCAGACCCGGGCGCAGTGGGAAGCGACCGTGCGCGCGGCTCGGGCGTACACGGCGCGCGTCACGCTGCAGGGATGGCGGCAGGACGACGGGTCGCTGTGGCGCGAGAATATGCTCGTTCGGATCCGCAGCCCGTACCTCGGGCTCGACGCGGAGATGCTGATCTCCTAGGTAGTGTTTAGCCTCGACGACAGCGCCGGGACGACGACGCAGTTGACGCTGGTCAGACCTGATGCGTTCCTGCCAGAGCCGGTGATCGAGCCGACCGTGGCGCGCGGGCGCAAGGGCAAGAAGGGTTCGGCGCCGTGGGCCGAGCTTGCTGGCGGTGTGTCGGTGCCCGACGCGAACTTCTCGACGCCGGACGGCAGGGCGGTGAAGGCGCCATGACTCCGCTCGACGGACTGAACCGGCTGCTCGCTCCTCTGCGAACGCGCATCGCGAATATGGTTGCACGCGCTGTCGTGCAGATGGTCAATGACGAGGGGCAGCTGCAGGTTCTGCAGCTCGGCGTTCTCGACGGCGAGACGCGCGACGAGGTCGAGCGGTTCCAGAACTACGGCCTGACGTCGGTGCCGCTCAACGGTGCAGAGGCGGTAGTGCTGTTCGTGGGCGGTCGCCGGGATCACGGTCTCGCTGTCGCGGTGGACGACCGGCGGCACCGGCCGATCGATCTGAAGCCTGGCGAGGTCTGCCTCTACTCGAAGCATGGGCAGCGCATCACGCTGAAGGATGACGGGTCCATCACGATCGAACCGGCTGCTGGAAAGGATCTGATCCTCGCAGGCGGGTCGAAGAAGGTCGCGCTCGTCGGTGACGTCACGACGGGTCATACGCACTCGTTCGCGCTCATGGCTCCGAGCGGCGGCGGCCCTGTTACCGGAACAATCTCCTCCGCGACGGACACGATCTCGAGCGGCGCTGGCGCCGGGAGGGTGAAGGCATGAGCGACCTCGCACTCCGCTGGAACGGCGACACCGATTCGGCTGACCTCGCCGTCGAGTCGGATGACCTCGCGCGCGACCTCGGGCTCGATACGGCCGTAATGCTCTCGCTGTTCCTCGACCGTCGCGCGGCGGATGGCGACCCGCTGCCGGACGGCGAGTCGGACCGCCGCGGTTGGTGGGCGGATGCGCTGCCAGTCGCAGATGGCGACCACATCGGTAGTCGCCTGTGGATGCTCGCTCGTGCGACGCGCACGCAGGAGACGCTGACGCGCGCCGAGGAATACGTCCGCGAGGCGCTGCAGTGGATGCTGGATGACCTGGTGGCCTCGCGCGTCGAGGTCACAGCCGAGTACGCGCACACCAGCGCGCTCGTGCTGACCGTCGAGATCTACCGGCCCGGCCGCGAGGGCCCGACCCGCTACCGATTCGAGCGCATCTGGCGCGCACAGGAGTCCTGACATGGCGTTCCACAGACCGACCCTCGCTGAGCTCGTCGAGCGCATTCAGCAGGACCTCGTTTCGCGTCTCGCGCTGAAGTCGCCGATCTTGCGGCGCTCCGTTGCGTACATCCTGGCCCGCGTGATTGCCGGTGCGGCGCACATGCTCCACGGGCACATCGAGTACCTGATGCGGCAGGTGTTTCCTGACCAATCCGATCGTGAGTTTTTGCTGCGACAAGGGGCGCTGTTCGGGCTGACGCTCAAGCCTGCCGGGTACGCGAAACGGAGCGTCCGATTCTCTGGCTTGAACGGATCGCTCATTCCGAGGGGAACGGTGCTCGTCAGGGCAGACGGCGCGGAGTACACGACCGATGCCGATGCCGAAATTTTGTTAAAGACGGTTGTCGTGACCGTGACGGCCCGCATCGCTGGCGCCGGGGGGAATCTTGAGCCGGGAGACTCCCTGTCGCTCCAATCGCCCATTGTCGGCGTCATCCCGACCGCGACGGTCCTGGCTGACAATGCGGTGGACGGCTCGGACGAGGAGAGTATCGAGAGCTTCCGTGCTCGCGTGATCGAGCGGATGCGGTCGCCTCCACATGGCGGAAACAAGGCTGACTACGAGGCGTGGGCGAAGGAGATCCCTGGCGTGACTCGAGCTTGGTGCTACCCGACCGAGAGCGGCGCTGGGACGGTGACGGTGCGGTTCGTTCGCGACGATGACGAATCGCCGATCCCAGACTCGGGCGAGGTCGCGGTGATGCAGGCGCATCTTGAGGCTCTCGCCCCGGTGACGGCCGCGGTCACGGCGCTCGCTCCAGTTGCCTCTCCGCTGGACGTCACGGTTCACATCGTCCCAGATACCGCGGCGACCCGCGCTGCCGTCGAGGCCGAACTGCGCGACCTACTCCGGCGCGAGGCCGAGCCCGGCAAGACCCTGCTGCTGTCGAGGATCCGAAATGCCATCGGTGACGCGGAGGGCGTGGCCGACTACACGCTCATGTTGCCTGATGCTGACGTGATGCACGCGGTCGGGGAGATGGCCGTACTCGGAACGGTGAGTTTCGTTTGAGTGAAGCGATTGTTACCGCGAGAGGAACACCATGATCTACTCGCTCCGACAGATTGAGTCGGTCCAGGTCGAGGCGGACAACACTCGAGGCATCGGCGTAGCGCCCGACGGGAACTGGGTGCTGTTCGACGTCGCAGTCGCTCGACTGATCAACAGCGCGACCGGCAAGCAGATCGCGGAGTCTTCGCAGCCGTTCCAGTCGCACGGAGTGTCGGAAATAGCGGTCGGGGCACTTGTGGAGGTCGATGGCGAGCAAGTCCTGTCCGCCACTTGCGGCGACAAGATGTGTTCGTCGTGGATTGACTGGGATGCCCCAGCGTTCACCTGGGCAGGCGTCGCGTCGCTCCCGGGTATCGCCACAGCGATGACCGCGAGCAGTTCGCGCAGGCTCATGTACTTCGCGATCGATGACCAGATCGTGGCACTGCGATCGAAGTTGGAAACTGGACCTCCATGGTTTGACCTCTCGCCGGTTATGGAGGTCCAGTTTCCAACTCCGATCAAGGACATCGTCGGCATCGCCGTGGACCCGGCCCGCGACGTCGTCTGGATCTGCGCGGGCCCCGGCGACCCCGGTGTCAATTCGATCTGGCGGTTCGACCTCCACACGCGGAACCTGAAGCGCATGATCGTGAATAAGCCTGGCATGAAGGCCGGCGGGCTAGCGTTCGACGGGACGCTCCTGTGGAACGCCGGCGATCAGGTGCTTCGCTTCGAGGTCGATGTCGAGGTCGTGGCCGAGAACAAGCCGCCAGCGTATGAGCCTGAGCCATGCGTCGTGAAGTACGCGCGCCAACTCGCGCAGCTACTGCCCCCCGGCCGGCTCTGGAATCTCGAGCCCGAATCGTTCCTGTCGCGTGTGCTGCTCGCCATTGCTGGCGAGTTCGCACGCGTCGATGAGCGGTGCGGTCGGATGATCGATGAGTGGGATCCGCGCACGGCCGTGGAGACTCTGCCGGACTGGGAGCGCGTGCTCGGCATTGTGCCGCACTCCGATGCGTCGGTGAGCGAGCGCCAGATTGCCTGCGCGAACGCCTACGTCGCGCGCGGCGGACAGACGGCGGCCTATCTCTGCGACGTGGCCGCTCGACTCGGGTTCGTCACAACGATCACGGTCACGGCGCCGAGTACCTGGCGGATGGACGTCGACCTCGCGGCTAGTTCGGCGTTGTACACGCTGCGGACCACGGAGTTCAGGGCTGGGAGTTCGCGAGCTGGCGACCGCCTGGAGAGCCGAAACGTTGCCGAGCTCGAGGATGAAATCAATCGCATCAAACCGGCGCACACCGTCGCCCTATTCGCCTATACGTGAGGAGGGAGCATGCATCGCATCGACGCCGACGCGCATGTCGGAAATCAGTTCTCGGATGGCAATCCGGCCACCGGCCAGCCTGGAACCCGCGTTGACGCCGCCTGGCTGAACGCCGTGCAGGAGGAGATCGCGGGCGTGGTCGAGGCGTCCGGGGCGGAGCTGTCGAAGGGGACGAACAACCAACTAGCGCAGGCGGTGTCTGCCGCTGTGCTGCACTGGGAGGCTGGATCGCTTACTGATGCTGGGGTTCAGGTGATGTTCGCGTGGGGCGCTGCGGGTGCGCCTGCCACGCAGGCAACGAGCGGCAGATCAATGATCATGGTCCCGCACAGCGGTCGGATCTCCAGCTTCCGTGTCAGATTGCCGTCATCGCTGGATCACGGTTCGTTCTGGTTCGTCCTTTACAAGAACGGAGCCATGACTGACGTAGAGGTGGACGTCACCAAGGGAAACAGCAGCGGCGTCTCGACTGAGTCCGTGCTCGTCGACGCGGGCGACGTGCTCGAGGTCCGGGTGTATCGAAACGGGATGTCATTGGAGGTGTCGGGCGCGGTTCAGGCTGCGTGCATCCTGACGCTCGCCTGAGCTACGGAGCTTGCCCAGACAGCACCGTCAGGCGTATCGTGGTTGACACCGCGACGGTTGGAAATCATTGATGATTTTCCGTGATGAGGAGTGATTTACGATGAAGTCGATCTTCTGCGTTTCGGTGTTCGCCGCCATGCTCATCTCCTCGACTGCCAGCGCGCAGACCACGGCCGCGATGTGCATCGGACCATCCGGTCTGCCCGAGCGTGCGACCTGTGAGTCCGGCGGGCGCGCCAACGTTTCGCTCACGGCCACCCGCGGCGCCGCTCACGGCGAGGCGCTCTGCTCCGCGTCCGAGGCCACGCTCGTCGGCGGGCTCGCGCAGCGCCGAGCCATCACGGTGCAGAACCAGGGGCCGCACACGGTCGAGATCTGCACCTCGGCGACCTGCGCCGGCAAGGGACTCGTCCTCAAGACCGGCGAGATGCTGACGCTGGAGGTCGGCCCCGCGATCCCCGTCTACTGCCTCGCCGCCGAGGCGGATCAGGTGGCCGGCGCTGGCCTGCGCTACGTCGAGGTGCGGTGATGCGCTGGTTCGCTCTACTCGCCCTGCTCCTCGCCGCCGACGCCCACGCGCTCGTCTACGCGGGCGGGCCGGGGCGGATGGTGCGGCACCGGCGCGCCGCTGCGGCCCCCGCGCCAGCGGACCCCTGCGGCACCCTGTCCACGCTGATCCCCGGCGCGACGCTGACCCGCGCCAGCACGGCGACGTACTGGCCCTGCACCAACCCCGACACGCTGGCGACCGCGGCGGCAGGGGAGGCGCGCGTCGAGGAGAGCGGCGTGCTGGTCGAGGGGGCGCGGACGAACCTCCTCCCCAATACCGAGGACCTCACTTCATGGACGAAGCAGTACGTATCGGTGACCACAGGGCCGGACGGCTGGACGACGCTGCTGTCTACCTACGGTGGAAAGAACGTCCATTACGTGTACCAGGGCACATCGAAAATCAATGTGTCGAGCACATACACAGCCTCGCTGGATGCGCGGCCGGGGACGACGAGCAGCCTGTTCCTCAACCCGGGAGGTGGGATGAACGACTTCCCTGTTTATTACGACGTCGACACCTGCACGGTCACGACGGCGCACGCGTCGGTCGTGTCCGCGGGGACCATGCGGTTACCGGATGGAGCCTGTCGCGTGTTCGCGACGTACACCGGTGCCATCGTGTGCAATATGCAGATCGGGCCGGCGAACGGCACAAGCAACTCCTACAACGGATCGTCGCTGAATCTCTCTGTCGACGTGCGCCGCCCTCAGCACGAGCAGGGCGCGACTCCATCCTCGTACATCCCCACCACCGGAACCCCCGTCACCCGCGCCGCGGACAACGTCGAACGTCCGAACTCCATCTCCGGCCCGACGTGGGCGCTCGCCATCACCGCGACCCCCGGCCCCGGCCGGACGTGGACCGCGACCGACAACCCGGCGCTGCTCGCCATCGGAGCCGCGAGCGGAGCGAACCGCGCGAGCCTCGCGGTCGACACGGGCGCGCTGCGCCTGACCGTCGCTGACGCCGCCGGAGCCGAGCGCTACGTCACCGCTACCGCGCCCTCGGCAGGTCAGCACCGCGTGGTCGCGTGCAGCACGGACGGCGCGCTCGCGATCTACGTCGACGGCGCGCTCGCAAGCGGCGAGGCCGCGGGCGCGGGGACGGGGCAGATCGGTGCGCAGCCGAGCACGATCCACGTCGGCTCCATCGCGGGCACGCGACACTGGAACGGCCACCTGCGCGACCTGCGCGTGTGCTCCTCCTGCGCGGAGTGCCTGTAGCACCCGGAGGTGTGCCAATGAAGCGCGCAGTCACTATCGGAACCCTCCTCGCCGCCGTCGCTGCCGCCTTGCTCTGGCCGAGCGAGCCCGACACCTGCACGCTCGCCGAGGTCTGGGCGGGCGGTTACCACCTCGTCCTCGCCTGCGGCG
>ERZ795060.843-NODE-843-length-39781-cov-20.291295_pt1 | contig 39781 bp, 37 predicted proteins | sample MGYA00375144_ERZ795060 | MGnify/ENA primary metagenome ERZ795060 (study PRJEB30189, sample SAMN05720157) | activated sludge metagenome | isolation source: anaerobic digester from wastewater treatment plant | place: Japan | collected 2015-05-15 ... | reverse complement strand
CGTCTGACCCTGACCGGCAGAATCCCCAAAAAGCCCCTTTCGGGGCTTTTTTGTTGCCCACGCCGTCACACCGTGCGCGGGACGCTTTCAATAAGATGGCGCCATGGAATCCACGCAAGACATCAAGGAATCGTCCCTCGCCTCGATCCACGACGCCTGGGCCACGCTGCAGGCGCACGCACAGAACGGCACGCCGCTCGAACCCGCGGCCTACCGGCTGGCGTTCGCGGATCCCGAATTCCTGCTGCGACCGGAGACGCGCGGCGTGCGCTTTCAGCTCGAGCTGCTCAAGCCCGACCTCGACCTGAGCGCCGCCGGCGTGCACAGCACCGTGGTCGTCTACGGCAGCGCGCGCTTCGTGTCGCCCGAGCAGGCCGATCAGCAGCTGGCCAACGCGCGCGCCAGTGGTGACGCCACCGCCATCGCCGCCGCCGAACTGGCCCGGCGCAACGCCGTCTACTACGCCCAGGCACGGGAGTTCGCGCGCCTGGTGGCCACCCACAGCGAGCGCCAGCGCGCCGAGGACCGGCTGTTCATCTGCACCGGCGGCGGCCCCGGCATCATGGAGGCGGCCAACCGCGGCGCGCACGACGTCGGCATGCCTTCGGTGGGGCTGAACATCGCCCTGCCCCACGAACAGCACACCAACGCCTACGTCACCCCGTGCCTGGCGTTCAAGTTCCACTACTTCGCGCTGCGCAAGATGCACTTCATGATGCGCGCCAAGGCGCTCGTGGCCTTCCCTGGCGGATTCGGCACCCTGGACGAGCTGTTCGAGGTGCTGACCCTGGTGCAGACGCGCAAGGCCAGGCCGGTGCCGATCGTGCTGTTCGGCAGCGCCTACTGGGGCCGCCTGCTCAACCTGGACATGCTGGTGGAAGAAGGCGCCATCTCGCCCGAGGATCTGGTGCTGTACCGGGTGGTGGACACGCCCGCGCAGGCCTGGGACTGCATCCAGCGCTTCTATCGTCTGTGAGGCCGCCGCACCCGCGGTCGGCTCACTGACGCAGCACGTCGGCGCCGACAGGCGGCTTGAACTGGAAGGTGCTGGCCGGCAGGGCCGGGTTGACCTCGATCCGCCCGAACTTCATCACCGAGCGCTGGCCGAAGCTGTCCAGGATCTCCAGCGCCGCCAGCCGCTCGCCGTCAAAGCCCACCAGCACCTGCTGCAACTGGCCGTCGCGAGCCTTGGGCGCGGCGCTGACCCACTGCAGGCCATCGCGATCCGGCGCGGCCGTCAGCGTGAACTCGGCCTGCAGCGCGCGCAGGTCGGGCGCCGCGGCAATCAGCGCGGCCGGCGTCTGGCCCAGCACTTGCGCCTGCTCGCGCTGCGTCACCTGGTTCAGGTCGGCGTCATACAGCCACAGCGTCTTGCCGTCGGCGACGATGGTCTGCACGAAAGGCTTCTGGTAGTCGAAGCGAAACCTGTTCGGCCGCTGGAACTCGAAGCGCCCACTGGACGTCTTGACGCGCGCCGCCTGCCCCTCGCGCGCGGGCGCCGTCACGGTCTGCGTGAAGTCAGCGCCGCCGGTGCGGCTGTGCCGGATGAAGGCGTCCAGGCTCTGCAGGCCATCGGCCGCGGCCGCGGTGGCGGTCCACAGCATGGCCGCGATGGCCGATCCCATGAACAGGCGGGGAATGCTCGGTGTCATGCGGGGTCAGATCAATGCAACGACAGGAAAGTTCAAGCGGCGCCGCTGCAACGCGTGGCGCTGCGCCCTCAAGACGGCGCGCCGTCGCTCGACGCGGGCGCGTCGGCCACCAGGGGGGCCTTGCGCGGCGGCTTGGGACGCGGCGGCGTGGAGGTGTGGATCGCCTGCGTGGCCGCCGCCATGTCGCCCGCCACCAGCAGGGGGAACGCGCGCGCCGCGCGATCGATGGCCTGCTCGATGCCGATCTGCTCGTCCAGCGGCGGCTTCTTCAGCACCCAGCCCACCACTTCATGCCTGGCGCCCGGATGGCCAATGCCCAGCCGCAGGCGCCAGTAGTCGCTGCTGCCCAGCTGGGCGTGGATGTCGCGCAGCCCATTGTGGCCGGCATGGCCACCGCCCTGCTTGAGCTTGGCCTCGCCCGCGGGCAGGTCCAGCTCGTCGTGCGCCACCAGGATTTCCTGCGGCGTGATCTTGTAGAAGCGCGCCAGCGCCGCCACCGACTTGCCCGACAGGTTCATGAAGGTCTGCGGCTGCAGCAACCAGACACTGGCGCCTTGCACGCTGGCGCGCGCCACCAGACCGTGAAAGCCGCGCTCGCTCACCAGTTGGACGTTCAACTGACGGGCGATCTGGTCGATCCACCAGAAGCCGGCGTTGTGGCGCGTGGCGGCGTATTCCGGGCCGGGGTTGCCGAGGCCGACGAACAGCTTGATCATGGGCAGCGATTATCGACGTGCGGCCGCCCCAGCCAAAGAAAACGGCCCGCGCATGGCGCGGGCCGTCGGGGCAGGCATGGCAGGTCGTCAGGCCGGCGCCATCACTTCTTGTCGCCCTCGGCTGCCGGGGTTGCGGCTTCCGATTCCTCGGCGGCCGGGTTCACCACCGAGACCAGCACCGTGTCCTCGGCCGTGTGGCCACGCAGCACCGGATCGACGCCCTTGGGCAGCGCGATGTCCTTGAGGGTGACGGTGGCGCCCTTTTCCAGCTTGGACAGATCGACCTCGATCGCCTCGGGCAGGTCGGCCGGCAGGCAGCTGACTTCCAGCTCGTTCAGGATGTGGTTGACCAGGCACTTGTCGAACTTGACGGCGTTGGATTCTTCCTCGCCGCGGTAGTGCAGAGGCACCTTCATGTGGATCTTCTGCTTGGCCGACACGCGCTGGAAGTCCACGTGCAGCACCAGCTGCTTGTAGGGGTGGATCTGCAGATCACGCAGCAGCACCTTGGACACCTGGCCAGCCAGCTCCATGTCCAGCACGGACGAGTGGAAGGCCTCCTTCTTGATGGCCTGCCACAGCGCGTTGTGGTCCAGCTCGATCAGCTGGGGCTGACCCTCGCCACCGTAGACAATGCCCGGCACCTTGCCGGCATTGCGCAGACGGCGGCTCGCACCCGTGCCCTGCTTGGCGCGCTCGAAAGCGACGAATTTCATGACGTACTCCTTATGGGCCGACCGCGACCAGTGCGACCCGGGTTGAAAACGGCCCGCCGCCACCCGAAGGGTAGCCGCGCGAGCCTCTGAAGGTTCCTCAGAACAGGTTTTCCTGCTCCTGGAACAGACGCATCACCGACTCGCCGCGGGCGATGCGCTGGATCGTCTGTGCGATCAGCGGCGCCACGGAAAGCTGGCGAATCTTGGGGCACTGCGTGGCCGCGGCGCTCAATGGAATCGTGTTGGTGACCACCACCTCGTCGAGCGCGCTGCCCTTGGCGATGCGCTCGATGGCGGGGCCGGAGAAGATCGGGTGCGTGCAGTAGGCGTAGACCTTCTTGGCGCCGCGCTGCTTGAGCACCTCGGCCGCCTTCACCAGCGTGCCGGCGGTGTCGATCATGTCGTCCATGACGACGCAGTTGCGGCCCTCGATGTCGCCGATGACGTGCATCACCTCGCTCTCGTTGGCCTTGGGGCGGCGCTTGTCGATGATGGCCAGGTCACAGTCGAGCTGCTTGGCCAGCGCACGCGCGCGCACCACGCCGCCGACGTCGGGGCTGACCACCAACAGGTCGTCGTAGTTCTGCTGGCGCAAATCGCCCAGCAGCACCGGCGAGGCATAGATGTTGTCGACCGGAATGTCGAAGAAGCCCTGAATCTGGTCGGCGTGCAGGTCCATGGTCAGCACGCTGTTGACGCCCACCGCCTGTAGCATGTTGGCCACCACCTTGGCCGAGATCGGCACGCGCGTGGAGCGCGGGCGGCGGTCCTGGCGGGCATAGCCGAAATAGGGAATGACCGCGTTGATGCGCTCGGCCGAGGCGCGCTTGAGCGCATCGACCATGACCAGCAGTTCCATCAGGTTGTCGTTGGTCGGCGCGCAGGTGGACTGCACCACGAACACGTCGCGCGCGCGCACGTTCTGCTTGATCTCGACGGTCACCTCACCGTCGGAAAAGCGCCCTACGTCGGCCGCGCCCAGGCTGATGCCCAGGTTGTAGGCGATCTCGGCGGCCAGCGTGGGGTTGGCGTTGCCGGTGAACACCAGGAAGTCGGAGGAGTCGGTGGGCTGCATGCGCTTTGCGGCGGAATGACACTGAAACGGTACGGCAAGAAGCCGAAATGGCGTGCCTGCTGGCACGCCACCCGGTCGCAGTCATTTGGCAGGGGAGGAAGGATTCGAACCCTCGCATGCCGGAATCAAAATCCGGTGCCTTAACCGACTTGGCTACTCCCCTACACAGGAAACCGTCCCGATACCACCAGGACAACCCCCTTCAATCTTCGTCTGGCGCCCAACCGCCAAGCGGGTGAGCCTCCAGGTTGCTGCACCAGCGCGCCTGCCAGCCCGCGGGAACCTGCACATCGACCGCATGGCCGGGCGCGCTTTCCGCAACTGGCGCGAACACCGCACTGCCCGAACCGGTCATTCTGCCCAACAGGCCTCGCCGCGACAGCAGCACCAGCCCTTGGGCAACCTGCGGGCATAGCCGCTCGGCAACCGGCTGCAGGTCATTGTGGCCAAAGCCGTACGGGTCTGCAGCAAAGCCTGAAATTGTAGCAGATTCGCTGTCGCGTTTCAGCTCGGGGGCTTGAAAAATGCGCGCGGTCTCCAGGCCCTGCGGCGGTTTCACCACAAGAAAGCGCGCCGGCGGCAGGCGCAGGGTCTGGATGCGCTCGCCGATGCCCTCCACCCAGCCGTGCCCGCCGTGCAGGAAGAAGGGCACGTCGGCGCCCAGCGCCAGGCCGATGCGTGTCAGTTGCGCCCGGCTCAGGTTCAGGCCCCACAGGCGGTTGAGCGCCAGCAGCGTGGTGGCGGCGTCGGACGAGCCGCCACCCAGGCCGGCCTGCGCCGGGATGCGCTTGTGCACGGCGATGTGCGCGCCCGCGCCGCCGCCGCTGGCCTGCCGCAGGGCGCGCGCGGCGCGCACGATCAGGTCGTCGGCGGGCAGCGCCGGCCCCAGGTCTTCGCGGCTGACGACGCCGTCGGCACGGCGCTCGACATGCAGGGTGTCGCACCAGTCGATCAGCATGAAGGCCGATTGCAGCAGGTGGTAGCCGTCGGCGCGGCGGCCGGTGACGTGCAGGAACAGGTTCAGCTTGGCCGGAGCCGGCAGGTCGTACAGGGCGCGCATGACGGGTCGGATCAGCGGTCCAGCACCAGCCGCAGCTCGGCCGTGGGCAGCGGCATCAGGCGCTGGGCGAACAGGCGGCCATCGGGCAGGCCGCTCAGGTCGGCCTGCCAGCCGGGCACCGATTGCGGCTCGCCGTGCAGCCAGCCGAACAGCGCGCGCACCGGCAGCGGCGTGCCGGTGACCTGCGCCACCAGCGCTTCGAGCGAGTCGAAGCGCGCGGTCTGCTCGCCCTGCTGCAACAGCGCCTGGCCAGGCTGCCAGCGCATCACGGCCAGGGTGCTGCCCAGGGGCGAGGTCAGCATCAGTTCGCCCGCCTGTGCGCTGCCGCTGAGGGCAAAGCCGGCCGAGTACGACTGTGGCGGCTCGGACGCCACGATGAGCCCCAAACGGCCGCTCCAGTAGCCGGATTGGGCTTCAGATCGGCCGTTTGCGCCCGTCTGATAAGCGCAACCAGCTATTACATTAATAGCAATCAACAGGCCGCCAAGACGCAGACGCAGCGCCCTCACAGCCGCACCCGAAAGCGCAGCAGGGTCTTTTTCAGCGTTTCGTTGTCGGCATCCAGGCGCTGGCCGTCGCGCCAGACGCGCAGCGCGCCCTCGCGTTCACCCTGGCTCCACAGCACCTCGCCCAGGTGCGCGGCGATCTCGGCGTCGGGGCGCTTCTTGAAGGCGGCTTCGAGCGTCTTGCGCGCCTGCCGCAGGTTGCCCTGGCGAAACTGCACCCAGCCCAGGCTGTCCTGGATGTAGGCATCGTCGGGCGCCAGCTGCACCGCCTTGTCGATCAGGGCGCGGGCTTCCGGCAGGCGCAGGTTGCGATCGGCCAGCGAGTAGCCCAGCGCGTTGTAGGCTTGCGCGGCTTCGGGCTTGAGCTCGATCAGCCGGCGCAGCAGCCGCTCCATCGCGTCGAACTGGCCCACCCGCTCGGCGGCCGTGGCGGTGTCGTACAGCAGGGTTTCCTCGTCGGGCGTCTGCTGCAGCGCGCCGCTCAGCAAGTCGTAGGCCTGCTGGGGCTGACGGTTGTCACGCAGCAGCTGGGCCTCGGCCAGCAGCTTCAGCCGGGCGTCCTCGGCATTGCGCTCGGGCACGGCGCGAATCAGCTGCCGCGCTTCGTCCAGCCGGCCCTGGCGCGCCAGCAGTTGCGCCAGCCGCGTCTGCACGGCGAGCGCCTGCTCGGGTGAATCGACCGACTCCAACCACTGGCGCGCCTGCGCCAGGTCTCCACGGCGCTCGGCAATGCCGGCCAGCATCATGCGCGCGTGCGCGCTGCCCTCGGGTTGCTCGGCGTCCGCGTCCGCGGGCATGGCCTCCAGCAGGCCCAGGTAACGGCGCAGGTCGGACTCGGCCTCGGCGTCCCGGCGTTCGTCGGCGTACAACGCGCCGCGCACCAGCCAGCTTTCCGGGTGCTCGGGGGCGCGGCGGATCAGGCGGTCCAGCTGCCGATGGGCGTCGGCGCCGCGGCCCTGCTCGATCAGCCCACGCGCGTAGGCGATGTACAGCTCGGGCCGCGCCTGCGCCGTGGCCAGGTGGCGCTCGACCAGGGCCTCGGCCTGGGTTTCGCCGCTGGCCATCAGTTGCAAGCCCAACAGGGCCGGCCATTCCGATTGCGCGTCGGCGTTCTGCCCCAGGGTGGCGGCCACCAGCGCGCCGGCCTTGTCGCCGGCCTGCAGGCGCAGGCGGCCGATGCTGGTCCAGGCGGCGGGCGCCAGCGCCGGCTTGCCCAGGGCGCCATCCAGGGCGCGCTCGATCACGCGCGCGGCCTCGGCCTTGTCGGGCACGCGCTGGTACAGCGCCGGCAGGGCAGTGATGAAACTCAGTTTTTCCGCGTCCGGCAGGGTGGCCAGGAAATGCCGCGCCGGCTCTTCGGTCTCGGCCACCCGGCCCAGCACGATCAGCACCTGCAGCTCGTACTGACCAGCCTGGGCGGATTGCGGGAACGCGTGGCGCCAGGCCCGCGTGGCCTCCAGCGCGGCGGGGCCGGCACGCGACTGGATCGCCAGCTCGGTGGCACGCTTGAACAGCGCTTCGTCACCGACGCGCCGGGCCGCGCTCAGCATGTAGGCCGCGCCCTGCTGGGCCTGGCCTTCGCGCGCCAGCAGCTCGGCCAGCAGCAGCTCGTAGAGCAGCCGCGCGTTCAGGCGCGACGGCTCGGGTGCGCCGGCTTCAATGGTCTGGGACGCGCCCGCCTGGGGGGCGGAAGGCGTCTGCGCGAGCGCCGCGACCGCCGCGCAAGCCACCACCACGCCACCAAGAATCCGTTGCCACTGCATCATCAATCCATAATAAATCATGCCCAGCGCCGACACCGCTCACTCCCCGCGCCATGCCCGAACTGCCTGAAGTCGAAGTCACCCGGCTCAGCTTTGCCGAGCGCATCCGCGGCGCCCGCGTCCTGGCCGCCCACCCCGGGTTGCCCTTGCGCTGGCCGCTCGGCTGCACCCCGGAGAGTCTGGTCGGCCGCACCGTGCAGGACGTGCAGCGGCGCGGCAAGTATCTGCTGCTGCAGCTGGACCACGGCGTGCTGCTGGTGCACCTGGGCATGTCGGGCAGCCTGGGTTTTCGCGCGGCGCCGGCAGCGCCCGGGCGGCACGACCATTTCGACCTGGTGACCACGCACGGCACGCTGCGCCTGCATGACCCGCGCCGCTTTGGCGCCGTGGTGTGGTCGGCCGGCACGCAGGTGGATCCCGCGCGCAAGCTGCTCGGGTCGCTCGGCATGGAGCCGCTGGGTGAGCAGTTCGACCCGGCGGCCTTCCACGCCGGCCTGCGTGGCCGCCGAGCGCCCATCAAGCAGGTGCTGCTGGCTGGCGACGTAGTGGTGGGCGTGGGCAACATCTATGCGTCCGAGGCGCTGTTCCAGGCCGGCATCCGCCCCACCGTGCGCGCCGACCGGCTGTCGCGCGCCCGAGCCGACCGTCTGCACGCGGCGGTGCGACAGGTGCTGGCGCGCGCGGTCGAGCGCGGCGGCAGCACCTTGCGCGACTTCTCCAGCGCGACGGGCGACAGCGGGCACTTTCAGCTCGAAGCGGCGGTCTACGGGCGTGCCGGCCAGCCCTGTCCGCAATGCGCCACACCGGTGCGCCTGATCCGCCAGGGCCAGCGCTCGACCTACTTCTGTCCCCGCTGCCAGCGCGCCTGATGCGCATTTGCTCACGCCGCGCGGGCCTGTCCCGGCCCAGGGGCGCGGTCGGGGCCGGTTACGCGATGTAATATGAGCCAAACGATCCGGAGTGGCATGGTGACGGGTTTCAGCGAACAGTTCGACAGGCACGGCGCATGGCGCCGCGAAATGGGAGCGCGCCTGAAAGACCTGGCCGCCTGGCTGAAACAGCACCACCTGCTGGACGATGGCGCCGACGAAGGGCTGCAACGGCTGACCGAGCAGCTGCGCACGGACAAGGTGATGGTGGCCTTCGTGGCCGAGTTCTCGCGCGGCAAGTCCGAGCTGATCAACGCCGTGTTCTTTGCCGGCTACGGCCGCCGCATCATGCCCGCCAGCGCCGGGCGCACCACCATGTGCCCGACCGAGCTGGCCCACGACGCCGAGCTGCCACCCTGCCTGCGCCTGCTGCCGATCGAGACCCGCCTGCAGCCGCAGGCCCTGATGGAATGGCGCCTGGCGCCCGAGAAGTGGACCCGCGTCGACCTGGACGTGAACGACCCCGAGCAGCTGGCCGGCGCGATGGAAAAGGTCTCCGAGGTGCTGCACGTCGAGCAGGACCAGGCGCGTGCGCTGGGCTTCTGGCACGACGATCGCCCGGAAGACAATCCGCCCGTCAACGCCCAGGGCCTGGTCGAGGTGCCGCGCTGGCGCCACGCCCTCATCAACATGGCGCACCCGCTGCTCAGGCAGGGCCTGGTGGTGCTGGACACGCCGGGCCTGAACGCCATCGGCGCCGAGCCCGAGCTGACCGTCAACCTGATCCCGCAGGCGCAGGCCGTGGTGTTCATCCTGGCGGCCGACACCGGCGTCACCAAGTCCGACCTCGGCATCTGGCGCGAGCACGTGGCCACCATGCAGGACAGCAGCAGCTCGCGCTTCGTGGTGCTGAACAAGATCGACGCCCTGTGGGACGAGCTCAGCACGCCGGCGCAGATCGAGGCGCAGATCGCCCGGCAATGCGCCGACACCGCGCAGACGCTGGCGCTGCAGGACGACCAGGTGCTGGCGCTGTCGGCGCAGAAGGGCCTGCTGGCCAAGGTGCGCGGCGATGCCGCCCTGCTGGCCGACAGCCGCCTGCCACGCTTCGAGCAGCTGCTGGGCCAGCAAGTGCTGGGCGCGCGCCACGTCATGCTGCAGGACGCCATTGGCGCCGGCGTGGCCCGCGCGCAGGCCGAGGCCGAGCGCACCCTGGGCATGCGCCGGCGCGAGCTGTCCGACCAGATGCTCGAACTTCAGGGCCTGCGCGGCAAGAACCAGCAGGTGATCCGCCAGATGCGCCTGCGCATCGAGCAGGAAAAGGCCGAGTTCGACCGCAGCGCCGCCAGCGTGCTGGCGGTGCGCTCGGTGCACATGAAGCTGCTGCGCGAGACCTTCCAGCTGCTGGGCAACGCTTCGATCAAGCGCGAACTGGTGTCGCTGAACACCGCGCTGCGCGAGCCCGGACTGAAGCTGGGCATCCGCAAGTCCTACGCCCAGGGTTTTGACAACCTGCGTGGCGTGATCCGCCAGGTGCAGACGCTGGAAGGCGAAATCCACGCCATGCTGACGGCGGCGTTCCGCCAGCTCAACACCGACTACGGCTTTGCGCTGCAGGCCACCGAGCCGCCGACGATGGAGCGCTTCACCGCCGACCTGGACGCGGTCGAGCGCAGCCACCTGCGCTACCTGGGCCTGGGCCACATGGTGCAGCTGGCGCGCGCCGAGTTTTCCGAGAAGCTGGTGCGCGCGCTGCTGGCGCGGGTGCGCTCCATCTTCGAGACCGCGCTGGGCGAGATCGAGCTGTGGAACAAGGCCACCACCAGCCAGCTCGACACCCAGCTGCGCGAGCGGCGGCGCGCCTACAGCCGCCGCATCGAAGCCATCGAACGCATCCAGGACGCCGCCGGCGGCCTGGACCAGCGCCTGCGCGACCTGGAGCAGGAGCAGGCCGCGCTGCAAGCCACGGCGCGGCGCCTGCGCGAGCTGGGCCACGACCTGCGCCGCGCCAGCGTGGCCAGCACCACCCCGCCCGAGCTGACCGAGGTCGTCCCCGCGTGACGGCTGGCGCCGCCGGGCTGGCCACGCGCGTCGTCGCCTGGCAGCGCCGCCACGGCCGCCACGACCTGCCCTGGCAGGGCACGCGCGAGCCGTACCGCGTGTGGCTGTCCGAAATCATGCTGCAGCAGACGCAGGTGAGCACGGTGCTGGCCTACTACCCGCGCTTTCTGGCGCGCTTTGCCGACGTCACGCAGCTGGCCGCGGCCAGCGAGGACGAGGTGCTTGCCCTGTGGAGCGGGCTGGGCTACTACAGCCGCGCGCGCCACCTGCACCGCTGCGCGCGCGAGGTGGTGGCGCGCCACGGTGGGAGCTTTCCGCGCACGGCGGCCGAGCTGGCCACGCTGCCGGGCATCGGGCGCTCCACCGCGGCGGCGATCGCGGCCTTCTGCTTCGGCGAGCGCGCCGCCATCCTGGACGGCAACGTCAAGCGCGTGCTGACGCGCGCCCTGGGCTTCGGCGACGACCTGGCGGCAGCGCACCACGAGCGCGCGCTGTGGGCGCGGGCCGAAGCCCTGCTGCCCACCCGCGACCCGCACCGCGCCATGCCCGCCTACACCCAGGGCCTGATGGACCTGGGCGCCAGCGTGTGCAGCCGACGCCGGCCGGACTGCGCGCGCTGCCCGCTGCAGGACATCTGCGTGGCGGCGGCCCAGGGCCAGCCCGAGCGCTACCCGGTCAGGACGCGGCGCCTGGCACGCCAGCGGCTGGACCTGTGGCTGCTGCTGGCACGCGACGCCCAGGGCCGCGTGTGGCTGCAGCAGCGCCCCGAGCGCGGCATCTGGGCGCGCCTGTTCTGCCTGCCCCTGTTCGACGGCCGCGACGCCCTGCTGGCCCGGCTGCCGGCACGGGCGCGCGATGAGGTCGTCACGCACCCGCCGCTGCGCCACGTGCTGACGCACCGCGACCTGGACCTGCACGTCATCAGCGCCCGGCTGCGCGCCGCCGATGTGGGTGAAGGCGAGGGACGCTGGTTCGGCGCCGACGAATGGCCGGCGCTGGGGCTGCCGGCGCCAATCCGCGGCCTGCTGGCCGCGCGCTGAGCGCGCGCGAGCGGCGACGCGGTGGTCACGCCGCGGATCAATATGATTTTGATAGCTGCTGGCGCTTGCCAGTCAAGCGTCAGAGCCATATTATTCATGAATTCGAGGCAGCCGGCGGCAGCACGTCCGCCACCGTCGCCTCGCTGTGCAGGACCTGCGTCCACCAGCCGGACAGCGCCTCGTCGGGCGCCAGCAGCAGGCGCTCGGCCAGCGGGCGCAGCGGCTGGCGCGCCGGCTCGATCAGCAGCACGTGGCGCGGCTCCTCGTTCTCGCCGCGGGTGTCCAGCTGCCCCACCCAATCCAGCGCGGCGAGCACGGCCAGCGCCGGCGACAGCTGCAGCGCGTCCACCCGCGCCGCCTGCGCCAGCTGGGGCAGCGTCAGGCCGCGGGCGGCGCCATCGCGCGCCGCGGCCAGCGCCTGCAGCACCTCCACCGCCAGCCGGAAGTCCCAGCCCGCGCCGCCACCGCGTCGCGCCACGCCCGACAGCAGGCTGGGCAGGTAGGCGGCGATGACGGCGCCCAGCAGCACGATCAGCCACGCCAGGTAGATCCACAGCAGCAGGATCGGCAGCGTGGCCAGGGTGCCGTAGATCACCGAATAGGTGGGGATGCGCGTCAGGTACAGACCCAGGCCATGCCGCGCCAGGCCCAGGCAGACCGTCACGAACAGCGCCCCGGCCAGCGCGTGCCGCCAGCGCACCGGCGTGTTCGGCACGAAGCGGTACAGCAGCGTCAGCCCACCAGCCATCAGCAGCAGCTGCAGGGCCGCCAGCGCCGCGTCCACGCCGCCGGGCAGATCGGGCAGCCAGCCGCGCGAGGCCGTCACGACGTAGGAGCTGATCGCCAGGCTGGCGCCCATCACCAGTGGCCCCAGCGTCAGCGCCGCCCAGTACACCAGGACGCGCTGGCCGAGCGGGCGCGTCTGGCTGGCGCGCCAGATCTGGTTGAGCGTCTTGTCGATGGTCAGCATCAGCGACACCGACACCAGGGTCAGCCCGGCAAAGCCCGCCAGGCCCAGCTCGCTGGCCTGACCGGCGAACTGCGTCAGGTAGCGCATCACGCTGTCGGCGATGCTGGCCGGGATCAGGCTGTCGATCAGCCACTGCTGCAAGACCTGCTGCAGCTGGGCAAAGGCCGGGAAGGCGGTGAACACCGACAGCGCGACGGCGAAGAAGGGCACCAGCGCCAGCACCGTGGTGAAAGTCAGCGCGCTGGCCGTCAGGCCCAGCCGGTCCTGCCGAAAACGTTCCCACAGCGTGAGCGCGGTGGGCCGCACCGGAAAGTCGGTGACGTCGGCGAGCAGGCGGCGCAACCGGCGGCGGGGCGCGGAGAAAAGCATGCTGGGTATGATGCCACCGCCCATGCCCACCCGTCCCCCGCCTGCCGTGCAGGCCAGCCGCCTCGTTGCCGTCGTCAGCCTGCTGGCGCTGATCGCGCTCGGCCTGGCCTGGGAGCTGTGGCTGGCGCCGCTGCGCCCGGGCGGCTCGTGGCTGGCGCTGAAGGTGCTGCCGCTGGCACTGGCACTACCGGGCCTGCTGCGCTATCGCATGCTGACCTACCGCTGGCTGGCGCTGTTCGTCTGGCTGTACTTCGTCGAGGGCGTGGTGCGCGCGGCCGGCGACGCGGGCGCGTCGGCGCGCTGCGCGCTGGCCGAGGTCACCCTGGTGCTGCTGCTGTTTGCCGCCTGCGCGGCCCAGGTGCGGCTGCGCCAGCGAGCGGCTCGCGCGACCGCGGCCGGCCCGAGCGATTCTCATTGATTTCTGGCGTCATCGCCTGTCCAGCGTGCGCCAACAGCTATTGTTTCAGGAGCATTCTCATCATGACCGCCAACCACGCTTTTCTGGATCAGCTGCGCCAGACGGTGGGCGCGGCCCATGTGCTGACCGAAGGTGACCTGACCGCCTTCGAGCAGGACTGGCGCCGCCGCGTGCGGGGCCGCGCGCTGGCCGTGGTGCGCCCGGGCAGCACGGCCGAAGTCGCCGCCGTGGTGCGCGCCTGCGCCGCGCGCGGCGTAGCCATCGTGCCGCAAAGTGGCAACACCGGCTTGTCGGTCGGCTCGGTGCCGGACGACAGCGGCACCCAGCTGCTGCTGAGCCTGGGCCGCATGGACGCGGTGCGCGCCATCGACCGCGCCAACCTGACGCTCACGGCCGAGGCCGGCTGCATCCTGCAGAAACTACAGGCCACGGCAGAGGACGCGGGCTTGCTGTACCCGCTCAGCCTGGGCTCCGAAGGCAGCTGCATGCTGGGCGGCAACCTGGGCGCCAATGCCGGCGGCACGCAGGTGCTGCGCTATGGCAACACGCGCGAGCTGTGCCTGGGCCTGGAGGTGGTCACGCCGCAGGGCGAGGTGTGGGACGGCCTGTCCGGCCTGCGCAAGGACAACACCGGCTACGACCTGCGCGACCTGTTCATCGGCAGCGAAGGCACGCTGGGCATCATCACCGCCGCGACCATGAAGCTCTACCCGCGCCCCGCCGCCACGCTGACCGCCTGGGCGGCCGTGCCTTCGCTGGCGGCGGCGCTCGATCTGCTCGGACTGGCGCACCGGCACCTGGGCGCGGGGCTGACCGGCTTCGAGGTGATGGGCCAGTTCGCCCTCGGCCTGGTGGATCGGCACTACCCCCAGATGCGCGTGCCGCTGTGGCGCGACACGCCCTGGTGCGTGCTGCTGGACAACGCCGACCTGGAGAGCGAGGCGCACGCGCGCGCCCAGTTCGAGCAACTGCTGGAAACCGCGCTGCAAGCCGGCTGCGTGACCGACGCCGTGGTGGCCGAAAGCATCGCCCAGGCCAGGGGCCTGTGGCACATCCGCGAAAGCATCCCGATGGCGCAGGCCGAGGAAGGACTGAACATCAAGCACGACATCGCCGTGCCGGTGTCGCGCGTGCCCGACTTCGTGGCCGAGACCGAGGCCCTGCTGACGGCCGAGATCCCCGGCGTGCGGCTGGTCGTGTTCGGTCACCTGGGCGACGGCAACCTGCACTTCAACGTGCAGGCGCCCGAAGGCGGCGATGCGGCCCAGTTCCTGCGCCAGCAGGAAGCCCGCGTCAACACCCTGGTGTTCGACGCCGTGGCGCGGCACCAGGGCTCGATCAGCGCCGAGCACGGCATCGGTAGCCTGAAGGCGCACCTGCTGCCGCGCTACAAGTCGCCGGTGGCGCTGACGCTGATGCGCGCCATCAAGCAGGCGCTGGACCCGCAGGGCATCATGAACCCGGGGCGCGTGCTGGCCGCGCGCGACTGACCAAACGATTCAACCGTCCAGCGTGCGCGTCATGTAAAGCGCATCGGCGCCATAGCTGGCCAGCGCCGGTGGCTGGGCGGCAGCGGGCGCGAAGCCCTGGCGCCGCCAGAAGCCGCGCGTGCCCTGCACCGACACCAGCGCCGCGTGGCGCACACCGCGCACCCGGGCCTGGTGCCAGGCGGCGCCCAGCAGGCGCTGGCCCAGGCCCTGTCCGGCGTGGTCGGGCCGCACGGCCAGATCGTGCAGGTACAAGGTGTCGGCATCGGCGTGGGGCGCGAAGTCGCCATGCAGCGGTGTGACGGCGCCGCGCACCGACCAGTACGCCGCCAGGTAGGCCAGCAGACCTTCCTCGCCGCGCAGGCCCAGCCCGCAGTGCGCCGGGCTGGCCAGTCGGCGGGCATAGACCGCGGTGCCTTCGAGCAGCGCGTCACCGTAGCAGGCCGCCTGCACCTGCAGCAGCGCCGGCAGGTCGGCACCGGCCAGCGGCGAGACGCGCCAGGACGACACGTCGGCCGGTGCCGTCATCGCTCAGCGACCAGCGCGCCCCGGTGCGTAGGGGCGCGCGGCAGCGCCGGCGCGGCCACGGCCGGCGGCCGGCGCCGGGCGTGCCGGTCGAGCCGGGGCGCTTTTCTTTTGATAGCTGCCCGCGCCCGCCAGTCGGGCGGCAGGGCTGAAATCACCCTGATGATCCCGATGGGGACGGCTGGCACCACGCGGCCCCTTGCCGCGCCCGGCGCCGGCATCGCGCGGCGCCGGCTTGCGCGGCGCGCGCGGCTCGGTGACGGGTGGGAAGTGCTTGGTCGGCTCCAGCCCGGCCACCACCAGCGGGCGGAAATGCTGGCGCGTATAGGTCTCGATGTCGGCCAGGCGGCGGCGGTCGCGGAACTCGGCCAGCGTCACCGCCAGGCCGTCGCGGCCGGCGCGGCCGGTGCGGCCGATGCGGTGCGTGTAGTCCTCGGCCTTCATCGGCAGGCCGTAGTTGATGACGTGGGTGATGCTGGGCACGTCGATGCCGCGCGCCGCCACGTCGGTGGCCACCAGAATCTGCACCTGGCCCTCGCGCAGTGCGCGCAGGCGGCGGTTGCGCAGCGCCTGGCTGAGCGCCCCGTGCAGCGCCACGGCGGCAAAGCCGCCCTGCTGCAGGTCGGTGGCCAGCTGGTCGCATTCGATCTGCGTGCAGGCGAACACGATGGCCTGGCCGATCGACGGATCGCGCAGCCAGTAGTCCAGCAGGCGACGGCGGTGCTCGGGGCTGTCGGCCCAGTACAGCTCCTGGCGGATGTTGGCGTGGCTTTGCTGCGGCGTGGCCACCTGCACCTTCTGCACGCGCGCGCCATCGTCGTGCATGACGCGCATCGCCAGTTGCTGGATCGGCGCCGCGAAGGTGGCGCTGAACATCATGGTCTGCTGGCGCTGGGCGGTCAGCTGGTGGATTTCGGCCAGGGCGTCGGCAAAGCCGAGGTCGAGCATGCGGTCGGCCTCGTCCACCACCAGGAAGCGCACCTGATCGAGCACGATCTGGCCGCCGCGGTGCAAGTCCAGCAGGCGCCCGGGCGTGGCCACCACCAGGGCGGCGTTCTGCAGCTGGGCGATCTGCTGGCCATAGGGCATGCCGCCCACCACGTTGGCGATGCGCAGGCCGCGGCAGTGGCGCACCAGGTCGATGGCGTCACGCGCCACCTGCTGCGCCAGCTCGCGCGTGGGACACAGCACCAGCGCGCCCGGCACGGCGGGCTTGAACTGGCGCGGGTTGAGCGGGTTCTTGCGGCGCGGCTTCCTGGGCGGCGACTCGCCGCGCGCCTGGGCCTCGGCCACCTGGGCGTCCCAGGCGGCCTTGTCGCGCGCCTCGGCGTCGCGCTGCATGGCCAGCAGGGTGTGCAGCACGGGCAGCAGGAAGGCGGCGGTCTTGCCGCTGCCGGTCTGGCTGCTGACCATCAGGTCGTTGGCGCCTTCCGGGTGCGCCGCCAGCGCCAGCGGAATGGCCTGCTGCTGCACGGCGGTGGGCTCGGTGTAGCCCAGCTCGGTGACGGCGGCGAGCAGCTCGGGGGCCAGGCCGAGGGCCTGGAACGGATTCTGGGTCGCTACGGTTTCAATAGCTTCCGGCGCTTGACTGTCAAGCGCCAACGGGGTGTTTTCCTCGAACGAGGCCATGGTGCAAAGGCTTTCTCGCACGCCGCGGCGCTGTGCGCGCCGCGCGTGTCGGATGGTGGCGCGCCTGGGCGCGCCGGGTTCATGAATCGACACCCACCATCCGACAGCGCGAAAGTCCGTCACCCTGGGGTGCCCGGCCTTCGGATGCCACGGCCCCGTCGGGGCGATCGTGGCGAGGGATGCAGGCCGCCGAAAAACACGGGGCGGCCGCAAGCAAGAAGGAAGATGCGGTCTGCTCTTTCAGCGTGGACGGGCGCTGCGCGCCAGCCCACGACAGCCTTCGATTATCGCATCGAACCGCAAACTCTGCTGGCCGCCCCCTGGTGCCGCCGCTCACGCCAGCGCATCGTCACGCCGCTCGGCCAGCGTGCGCGCGTGCGCGACCAGGCGCCCGAGCAGCCCGTCGAGTTGCGCCTGCTCGGCCGGCGACAGACAGGCCACGATCTCGGCGTTGCGCCGCTCGATCACCCGCATCAGCCGACGCCACAGCTGCTCGCCCGCTGGCGTGAAAGCCAGCTCCACCCCGCGCGCGTCGGCGGCGCTGGGCGTCTTGACCACCAGGCCCTTGTCCACCAGCGACTGGGCGGCACGGCTGGCCTGGCCCTTGTCCACGTTGGCCCGGTGCGCCAGGTCCTTGACCGACAGCGGCGCGAAGGCGCCGATGGCCGCCAGGCAGCGGCCCTCGCCCAGCGGCAGGGCGGTCTCGTCCAGGTAGGCCGCCTGGGTGACGCGGTCGGTCAGCTTGCCCAGCGTGTGCAGCCGGTGCGTGAAGCTGTCGGCCAGCGCCGGCGCCCTGCGGCGGCCGGTCGCGCGGCGCGAGGAAGGGGAATCGGCCATGGCCATGTCTCGTTGAAATAGTGGTATTGGTTGCGCGCGCAACCAATTACGTGAATAATAGCGCATCCTTGGGAACCTCTGCACAAGCTCTCGCGGCAAGCAGGCGCTGCGGATCGGGATGGGATGCAAGGCGCGAACCGCAGCGATGGCCGCAGCCATCGCGAGGATTTGCAACGCCGCGGACCGCCCGAGACCGCAGGTGCCTGCGGCGCAGGAGCTTGTGCAGAGGTTCCCTTGCACACGCGCCGAGCGAGCGCCTTCCGGAGACTTCATGCACCAGCCCACCACCACGCCGCGCCCTTCGATCTACTACGACTACCGGGTCCACGCGCCCTGGCTGCCGTCGCGCCACGGGCCGCAGCCGCGCCACCCGGTGCTGATCGCCGGCGCCGGGCCGGCCGGCATGGTGACGGCGCTGGAGCTGGCACGCCACGGCGTGCCCAGCGTGCTGGTCACCGCCGAGCTGCAGGTGTCGCAGGGCAGCCGGGCCATCGTGTTCACGCGCCGCTCGATGGAGATCCTGCAGCAGGTCGGCGTCGACCGGCGCATGAGCGAGAACGGCCTGCCCTGGCGCTTCGGCAACTCGATCTACCAGGGCCGCACGGTGTTCCGCATGGAGGCGCCGCACGACGCCGACGACCGCTTTTTCCCCATGCTGAACATCCAGCAGCAGTACCTGGAGGAATACCTGCTGGACGCCTGTGCGGCGCAGCCGCTGATCGACCTGCGCTGGGGCAACAAGCTGGTGCGCATCGAGCCGCGGGCCGACCACGTCCGCGCCACGCTCGACACGCCCGAAGGCGAATACACGCTGGAGGCCGATTGGCTGGTGGCCGCCGACGGCGGGCGTTCGGGCATCCGCGAGCAGCTCGGCCTGAAGCTGGAGGGCGCGTCCTACGAAGGCCGCTTCGTCATCGCCGACATCCGCATCGACCTGCCGCTGCCCACCGAGCGGCTGGCCTTCTTCGATCCGGTGTGGAACCCCGGCAACACCATCCTGATGCACCGCGAGCCGCACGGCATCTGGCGCGTGGACTACCAGCTGCCGCCGGGCGAGGAGCCCGACGAGGCGCTGCGCCCCGAGTCGCTGAAGGCACGCATCGACGCCCAGTTGGCCATGATCGGCCACGCCGGCACGCCCTGGGAGATGGACTGGTGCTCGGTCTACTCGGCGCGCGCGCTGACCCTGCCCGACTACCGCCACGGGCGCGTGCTGTTCACCGGCGACGCGGCGCACCTGCTGCCGATCTTCGGCGTGCGCGGCGCCAACACCGGCTTTCAGGACGCGCAGGCACTGGGCTGGCAGCTGGCCTTCGTCGTCAAGGGCCTGGCGGGCCAGGCGCTGCTGGCCAACTACAGCGCCGAGCGCGTGGGCGCGGCGCGCGAGATCATCGACGAGGCCGGCAAGAGCACCCGCTTCATGGCGCCGCCCTCGCGCGGCTTTCGCCTGCTGCGCGACGCCGTGCTGTCGCTGTCGCTCACGCAGGACTTCGTGCGCCCGCTGTATCACTGGCGCACCTCGCGCCCGCACGAATACACGCGCTCGATGCTCAACAGCCCGGGCGACGACAACGCGCTGTTCACGGCCGGCCCCGGCCACGGCGCGCCACCGCGGAACGTGCGGCTGGGGGCCGACGACTTCCTGCTCGATCACCTGGGCGGCGGCTTCGAGCTGCTGTACTTCACCGAGGCCGCTGCCGTGCCGCAACCGCTGCAGGACGTGGTGGCGGCCGTGCGCGCGCGCGGCGTGGCGCTGCGCGTGACGGCCATCGGCGCCCGCGCGCCGGTGCAGGGCGCCGAGCAGACCCTGGCCGACGCCGACGGCCACCTGCGCCAGCGCTACGGCGTGCGCGCCAGCGGCGCGGCCTACCTGCTGCGCCCCGACCAGCACGTGTGCGCGCGCTGGCTCACGCTGGACGCCACGCGCCTGCAAGCCGCCCTCGACCAGGCCCTGCCCCGATAAGGAGACCCCAGATGTCCACACCGACCCTGAAACTGCCCGGCCTGGAGGCCGTGTACGACGCGCTGGCCCAGGCCATCGACCAGGCCGGCCCCGAGCGGACCGAGCTGCTGCTGGTCAAGCTGGCGCTGCTGAACGCCCACGCGCTGGGCGATGCCGACGCGGTGCAGCGACACATCCAGGCGGCCTTGCAGGATTTGTGAACGCCGCGCGCCGCCCCCGGCGGCGCTGCGCTATCCTCCCCCGACCCCCCGGGCGCGCCTTGGCGCGCCGGCCCACCTTCCAGGAGCCCCCATGTCCGCACTGAACGAAACGCACGACCCCGGCCTGCGCAGCTGGGTCGAATCGGCCAACGACGGCCGCACCGACTTCCCGATCCAGAACCTGCCGCTGGCGATCTTCCGGCGCAAGGGCAGCAGCGAGGCCTGGCGCGGCGGCGTGGCGATCGGCGACCAGGTGGTGGACGTGGCCGCCGCCGTGCAGGCCGGCCTCTTCGGCGGCGACGCGCTGGCCGCAGCCCAGGCGGCGGCCGAGCCGACGCTCAATCATCTGATGTCCATGGGCCCCAAGGCGGCATCCAGCCTGCGCAAGGCGCTATCACAAGCATTGCAGGCCGGTTCGTCGCGGCAGGCCGCGTTGCAGCCCTGCCTGGTGCCCCAGGCCGAGGCCGAATACAGCCTGCCCTGCCGCATCGGCGACTACACCGACTTCTACACCTCGGTGCACCACGCCACCAACATCGGCAAGCAGTTCCGCCCCGACAACCCGCTGCTGCCCAACTACAAGTGGGTGCCGATCGGCTACCACGGCCGCTCCTCGTCCATCGGCGTGTCGGGCCAGGCCTTCCACCGTCCGCGCGGCCAGGTCAAGCCGCCCGACGCCGACGCGCCCAGCCTCAAGCCCAGCGCGCGCCTGGACATCGAGCTGGAGATGGGCGTGTTGATCGGCCAGCCCAACGCCCTGGGCGCCCCCATCGGCATCGACGACGCCGAATCGCACGTGTTCGGCCTGGTGCTGTTCAACGACTGGTCGGCGCGCGACATCCAGCCCTGGGAATACCAGCCGCTGGGCCCCTTCCTGTCCAAGAATTTCGCCTCCACGGTCTCGCCCTGGGTGGTGACGATGGAGGCGCTGGCGCCGTTTCGCGTGCCGTTCACGCGCCCGGCCGACGACCCGCAGCCGCTGCCCTACCTGGCCAGCAGCGCTCACAGCGCGGCCGGCGGGCTGGACATCGAGCTGGAGGCGCTGATCGAGACCCCCAGGATGCGCGCCGCCGGCAGCCCGCCGGCCCGCTTCACCCACACCAACTACCGCCACGCCTACTGGAGCGCGGCGCAGATGGTGGCGCACCACACCGTGAACGGCTGCAACCTGCAGCCGGGCGACCTGCTGGGCACCGGCACGCTGTCGGGCCCCACGCTGGACCAGGCCTGCGCGCTGATCGAGCTGACCACCGGCGGCAAGAACCCGATTGCGCTGCCCAATGGCGAAACCCGCACCTGGCTGGAAGACGGCGACACCATCATCCTGCGCGGCTGGTGCGAGAGGCCAGGTGCCGCGCGCATCGGCTTTGGCGAGTGTCGCGGCACCGTGCTGGCAGCTCGCGACGCCTGAGAACCTACACTCAAGGGGCCTTGACCACCGCCCCTGTCCGCCGCATCGCCCACCTCGACATGGACGCGTTCTACGCGTCGGTCGAATGGCTGCGCTACCCGCAGCTGCGGGGCCTGCCGATGGTCATCGGCGGCGGGCGGCGGCGCGAGGACGAGCTGATCGCGCGGCTCAACCAGCAGCGCCCCGAGCGCGTCTGGACGGCGGCCGATCTGGCCGACATCCCGGTGGACTTCTTTCCGCTGCTGCGCGACTACGTGGGCCGCGGCGTGATCACCACCGCCAGCTACGCCGCGCGCCAGTTCGGCATCGGCTCGGCCATGGGGCTGATGAAGGCCGCGCGCCTGTGCCCGCGGGCCATCCTGCTGCCGGCCGACTTCGACGAGTACCGGCGCTGCTCGCGCGCCTTCAAGCGTGTGATTCTGGACATCGCGCCGGTGATGGAGGACCGCGGCATCGACGAGGTCTACATCGACTTCACCCAGGTGCCGGGCGGCCAGCGCGAAGGCGGGCGCGTGCTGGCGCGGCTGCTGCAGAAAAGCATCTTCGACGCGACGGGCCTGAGCTGCTCGATCGGCGTGGCGCCCAACAAGCTGCTGGCCAAGATGGCCAGCGAGTTCAACAAGCCGAACGGCATCAGCGTCGTGCATGAAGCCGACGTGCAGACGCTGATCTGGCCCCTGCCCTGCCGCAAGATCAACGGCATCGGGCCCAAGACCGACGCGCGCCTGCAGGGCCATGGCATCCACACCATCGGCGAGCTGGCGGCGCGCGAGCGCGCCTGGCTGATCGCGCAGTTCGGCAACAGCCACGGCGCCTGGCTGCACGACGCCGCCTGGGGCCGCGACGAGCGCCCGGTCGTCACCGAGAGCGAACCGGTCAGCCTGAGCCGCGAAACCACCTTCGAGCGCGACCTGCACGCGGTGCACGACCGGGCCGAGCTGGGCGCCGTCTTCACCTGGCTGGCCGAGGCGGTGGCGGCCGACCTGCAGCGCAAGGGCTACGCCGGCAAGACCATCGGCATCAAGCTGCGCTTTGACGACTTTCGCATCGCCACGCGCGACCAGACGGTGGCCGAGCCGACGCAGGACGCGCGCCGCATCCGCCAGGTGGCGGGCCAGTGCCTCAAGCGTGTCGATCTGTCGCGCCGGCTGCGCCTGCTGGGCGTGCGGGTGGGCTCGCTGGTGCGGCTGGACGGTCAGCCCGCCGCGCCGGATCAAGTGTCAAATCACGATCTACCGCTTTTTCAGCAAGCGCCAGCAGCTCCTGAAAAGTGAGCATTCTGGCACACCCCGTGCCGGTATTGACGGGCCCGGTTTGACCTGCCCCGGGCAACACCTTACAGTTTCCTGACGTGACAACGACAGGAGACGAACATGCTGACCGCGTGGTGCCTGAACGAGTTGCAGCGCATCAAGCGCTGGCTGGTGGCCCACAAGCCGAGCCACCCGCTGGAATACCACAGCTTCGACCTCGTGCTGACCCTGTGGATGATGGGCTGGATCGGCTGGCTGCCGGTGCTGCTGTTCGACGAGGTGCTGTGGGCCTGGCCGCTGTGCCTGCTGGGCATGTGGACACCGGCGCTCTACGTGGGCTGGCGTGCGCGGGCCCATGCGGCCGGCCGTCTCCGCTGCGACTGGCTGGCGGTGCTGGCCTCCACTACAGTGCGGGCATGAACACCGCTGACCTGACCTGCTTCCAGCTTTCCATTTCCGACCACATCGCCCACTTGGTGCTCAGCCGCCCCGAGGCGATGAACACCATGGGGCCCGCGTTCTGGCACGAGCTCGATCAGGTGCTCGAGCAGCTGCACCAGGGCGGCCAGGCGCGCGTGCTGCTGGTCTCCAGCACCGGCAAGCATTTCTCCGCCGGCATGGCGCTGGAGGTGTTTGGCGGCGCCATCCAGATGGACGACGCCAGCCCCGAGGGGCGCGCCGCCATCGCCGACCTGCTGGCCGCGCTGCAGGCCACCTTCACCCGGCTGGAGACGCTGCGCATTCCGGTGGTGGTTGCCATCCAGGGCGGCTGCGTGGGCGGCGCGGTGGACATGGTCACCGCCGCCTGCATCCGCTACGCCACGCAGGACGCCTTCTTCTGCGTGCAGGAGATCAACATCGGCATGGTGGCCGACGTCGGCACCCTGCAGCGCCTGCCCAAGCTGGTGCCGCTGGCCGTGGTCAAGGAGCTGGCCTACACCGGCCGCCGCATGCCGGCGACGCGCGCGCGCGAGGTCGGCCTGGTCAACGAAGTGTTCGACACGCCCGAGGCCTGCCTGGCCGCCGCCCTGCAGTGCGCGCGCGAGATCGCCGCCAAGCCGCCGGTGGCCATCTGGGGCAGCAAGCAGGTCATCCACTACGCGCGCGAGCACTCGGTCGAGGACAGCCTGCGCCAGATGGGCTGGGTGCAGGCGGCGATCTGGAGCAACGCCCACGTGCGCGAGGCCGTGACGGCGATGAAGCAGCAGCGCGCCGGCCAGTTCCCGCCGCTGGCCGAGCTGACGCCGTTCACCGAGCGCGATTGATCGCTACTGCCGCGCCGTGCGCACGTTGGCCGGCAGCGGACCGGGGTGGCTGGTGCGCCAGGGGTTGATGTCCAGCCCGCCGCGGCGCGTGTAGCGGGCGTACACGCTCAGCCGGGCGGGCCGGCAGCGCTCCCAGATATCGGTGAACATGCGCTCCACGCAGTGCTCGTGGAAGTCGTTGTGGCGGCGAAAGCTGATGAGGTAGCGCAGCAGCCCGGCCTGGTCGATCTGCGGGCCGGCGTAGCGGATCTGCACGCTGCCCCAGTCGGGCTGGCCGGTGACCGGGCAGTTGCTCTTGAGCAGGCGGCTGCTCAGCGTCTCCTCCACCGGCTGCTCGTCGAAGGCGGCGCTCAGCAAGTCGGGCGCCGGGTGCTCCCAGGCCTCGCAGTCGATGTCCAGGCGGTCGAGGTTCAGGCCGTCGAGCTCGTGCACCACCTGGCGGTCGAAGTCGTCGGGCGCGATCAGCCGCACGCCGGCCGAGGCCTGCACCGGCCCGCCCCTCCAGATGGCGGCGCTGACGTCCTCGCGCAGGCGCCGCGCCACCTCGTCGGCGCTGTCGATGCGCGTGCCGTTGAAACTGTTCAGATACAGCTTGAAGGACTTGCTCTCGATGATGTGGCTGCTGTCGCACGGCACCATGACGTGGGCCATGGCCACTTGCGGCTTGCCGCGCGCGTTCAGCCACGACAGCTCGTAGGCCGTCCACCAGTCGGCGCCGAAGAAGCGCGGCTGGCCGTGGATGCCGATCTGCTGGCGCTGCGGCGCGCGCGCGATGGGAAACAGCAGCGCCGGGTCGTACTGGTCGACGTAAGCGCTGGCGCGGCCCAGCGGTGAATCGTGCGGGGTGGCGGGTGGGGTCATGACGAAGGGGTGCTCGCGGATTGCAGGAAGGGCAGCAGCACGTCCAGCACGCGCCGCACGATCTCGGGGTGGCCGACGGGCGCCAGATCATGCGCCATGTCCGGAATCAGCGCCAGCCGCGCCCCCGGAATGCGGCGCGCCGTGTCGTGCGCGCAGGCCGGCGGCACCCAGGGGTCGTCGGCGCCGTGCACGACCAGCGTGGGGCAGCGGATGCGCGCCAGCTCGGCCGCGCGGCGGCCGTCGGCCAGGATGGCGGCCAGCTGGCGCGTGGTGGCGTCGCCGCGTGGCGAATGGCGCAGGGCGGTGCGGGCGAGCACCTCGCGCAGCTCGGCGTCGCTGGGGGCAAAGCGGTGGCTGGAGATCGCGCGCAGAAAGCCCAGGTAGTACTGCGCCAGGGCGGCGTCGTCCCCCGCGCGCGGCTTGCCGGCGGCCACGCGCAGCACGGTGGCCTGCGGCTTCATCAGGCCGCGCGCGCCGCTGCAGCCGCTGATGGAACTCAGGCTGCGCACGCGCGCGGGTGCCAGCAGGGCCAGGCGCTGCGCGATCATGGCGCCCATGCTCAGGCCGACCACGTGGGCGCGCGCCACGCCCAGCGCGTCCAGCACGCCGAGCGCGTCGCGCGCCATGTCGGCCAGCGTGTAGGGCACCCGCGGCTGCCGGCCCAGCCAGGCCTGCGCCGCCACCCAGGGGATGGGCGGCGCGCCCCGGTTGGTGAAATGGGTCGACAGGCCGGCGTCGCGGTTGTCCAGGCGCAGCACGCGCCAGCCGGCGTCGACCAGGCCCTGCACGAAGGCCGCCGGCCAGTGGATCAACTGCCCGCCCAGACCCATGAGCAGCAGCACCACGGGGCCGTCGCCGCCCGAATCCTCGACCTCCAGACGGATACCGTTTGCTTCAATTTGCATAGCTGCTGGCGCACGCCAATCGGTCGCAAACGCCGTGTTTCATGTAGAACCGGTCATTTGAACTCGCGCTCGCGCAGCCATTTGGTGGCGATCCACTTCTCGCCCGCGATGACGGGCGAGCCGCCGTGCAGCGTCTTGGTCGATGGGTGCGGGCGCTCGTAGCTGAAGAACACCGCGTTGCCACGCTTGGGGGCGACCTCGAAGAACACGTCCGGAAAGCTGGTGCCGCCGCCTTTTTGCGGCTCGCTCAGGTACATCACCACCGTGCCGACGCGCTGGCCGCCGCGCCTGAGGATGGTGGCGGAGCCGGGCTCCTTGGGGTCGAAGTAGTCGTAATGCGGCTTGTATTCGGTACCTGGCACGTAGTGCAGCACCTGGATGCCTTCGCCGTTTTCCACCGGCCAGCGGATCAGGCGGGCGATGCGCGCCTCGATGCGCGCCACCAGCTCGCTTTCGCCGCGCTGGAAGAACATGCCCTGGCTGGTGCGATCGGCGTTGACTTCGGAGCCGCCGGTCTGGGTGGCCACCGTGAGCGAGCGGCTCAGGCGCGGACGCGCGGCGGCGATCAGGGCGTCGCACTCCTCGTCCGACAGCAGGCCGCCCAGGATCACCACGCGCGGCAGCGCCAACGTGCCCAGCACCGCCACTTGGCGGTCGCCACCGTCCAGGTACAGGGGTGAGTCGGCCACGTCGGGTTCGGGCACCGGCACGGCCGGCGGCAGGCCCTGCGCCAGCGCCTGATCGTTCAGGTGGCCGCGCAGCGTGTCTTCCATGGCCTGGATGGCCACGTCCTCGTCCCAGCCCGCGGCTTTCATCGACCGCAACACGGACTCGGCGCTGTGGCCGGCCTGGGCCTGTTCGACGATCCACTGGCGCAGCTCGGGAGTGATGGCTTGGGACATGGCGCAACCTCAGGTCTTACGGCGGAACACCAGGCGATCCGGTTCGGACGCCGCCGGGGCGAAGGCGTAGCCCTCCAGATCGAAGCCCTGCAGCTTCTGCGGCGAGCTGATCCGGTGCTGCGCCGCGTAGCGCATCATCAGCCCGCGGGCGCGCTTGGCGTGAAAGCTGATGATCTTGTAGCCGCCGCCCTTGTAGTCCTCGAACACGCAGTCGATCACGCGCGCCTGCAGCACCTTGCGATCCACCGCCTTGAAGTACTCCTGCGAAGCCAGGTTGACGACGATGGGCGTCTTCTGGCCGGCCAGCCGCTGGTTCAGGTAGTCGGCGATGCGCGGGCCCCAGAACCGGTACAGGTTGGGGCCGCGCTCGGTGGCCAGCGCCGTGCCCATCTCCAGCCGGTAGGGCTGCATCCAGTCCAGCGGGCGCAGCACGCCGTACAGGCCGCTCAGAATGCACAGGTGCTGCTGCAGCCAGTCCAGGTCGGCAGCCGTCAGCGTGCGCGCCTGCAGGCCCTCGTACACGTCGCCGTTGAAGGCCAGCACCGCCTGCCGGGCATTGCGGGCGGTAGCGCGCGGACTCCAGGCTTCGTAGCGCGCCACGTTCAGGCTGGCCAGCGCATCGCTGAGCTTCATCAGCGAGGCGATCTGGGCCGGCGACTGCCGGCGCAGCACCTCGATCAAAGCCGCGGATTCGGGCACGAACAGCGGCGGGGTGTGGGGCACGCCGGCGGGCAGCGGCGTGTCGTAGTCGAGCGCCTTGGCGGGAGACAATAGAAACAGCATGCTGCCGATTTTGTACCAGGACGCACAGCTCGTCGCCATCGACAAGCCCGCGGGCCTGCTGGTGCACCGCACGGGGCTGGACGCCGGCGAAACGCGCTTTGCCGTGCAGCTGCTGCGCGAGCAGATCGGCCGCCCGGTGTGGCCGGCGCACCGCCTGGACAAGGGCACCAGCGGCGTGCTGCTGTTCGCGCTCGATGCCGCCACCGCCGCTGCGCTGGCGCAGGCCTGGACGGGCGACGCCGTGCGCAAGACCTACGTCGCCATGGTGCGCGGCTGGCCGCCGGACGAAGGCCTGGTCGACCACCCGCTGGCGCGCCTGCCGGACGACGCGCGCAGCGCGCGCGGCATCGAATGCCAGCCGGCCATGACGCGCTTTCGCACGCTGCAGCGCCTGGCGCTGCCGCTGCCCGATCGCGGGTTCGATGACACCCGCTGCGCCCGACTTGAACTGCAACCCCTCACCGGCCGCCGCCACCAGCTGCGCCGCCACTGCAAGCACATGGCGCATCCCATCATCGGCGACGCCACGCACGGCAAGGGGGTGCTGAACCGGGCGCTGGCCGCGCTGCTGGGCACGCAGCGGCTGTGGCTGCATGCGCAGGCGCTGGTGCTGGATCACCCCGCCAGCGGCGCCCCCTTGCGCATCGAGGCTGCGCCCGGCCCCGAGTGGGGCCTGTGGGCGCCGTGGGCGCGTCCGTAGCGCCGCGTCAGGCCGGCACGGCGGCCGTCAGGGCCCGCATGCGCCGCCCCTGCAGGGCCCAGACCAGGGCCATCAGCAGCATGCCGGGCAGCAGGAACCAGTTCTTGCTGGGCCGGTCGGTGGGCACCTGCACGTAGGCGATGTCCCAGCCCTGCTCGAAGCCCGACTTGCGCGCCTGCGAGCCGAAGCGCACCGCGCCGACCTGCACCGCGTCGCCCAGGGACATCAGCGTCAGGCCGGCGTCGGCCAGGCGCGCGCGGCCGTCCTTGCCTTGGTCGCCCAGCTGCACGGCCACGGTCTTTTCGACCGCCTCGCCCTCCAGCGTGGTGCCCTGGATGACCAGCACCAGCGTGCCTTTGTCGGGCAGCGCGCGCGCCAGTTCGTACACCTGCGCGGCGGGCGCGCGGGCGTATTCGGGCGCCAGCCGATCCATGAAGAAACCCGGGCGAAACAGCATCACCACCGCCAGCGCCAGCAGGCCGAATTCCCACCAGCGCATGCGGATGCGCAGCCAGTTCATGGTCAGTGCCGCAAAACCCAGCATGGCCAGGGTGCAGGCCGACACCACCAGCAGCAGCTCGCCCCAGCCGTGCACGTCGATCAGCAGCAGCTGCGGGTTGAAGATCCAGATGAAGGGCAGGATCACGGTACGCAGCGCGTACAGCGATCCCTGGATGCCGGTCTGGATGGCGTCTTCGCCCGAGATCGCCGCCGCCGCGAAGGTGGCCAGCCCCACCGGCGGCGTGATGTCGCCCATGATCCCGTAATAGAAGACGAACAGGTGCACGCCGATCAGCGGGATCACCAGCCCGCTGCGCGCACCCAGCTCGACCACCACCGGCGCCATCAGCGTGGCCACCAGCACGTAGTTGGCGGTGGTGGGCACGCCCATGCCCAGCACCAGGCAGACGAAGGCGATGAACAGCAGCATGGCGATCACGCTGCCCTGCGAGACGAATTCCACGAACTCGGTCATGCGCAGGCCCAGCCCGGTGAGCGTGATGGCGCCGACGATGATGCCCGCCGTGGCGGTGGCCACGCCGATGCCGATCATGTTGCGCGCGCCGTCATGGAAGCCGTGCACCACGGCGTGCCCGCCCTCGCGCCAGGCGCCGGGCGTGCGCACGCCGCGCAGGCCGTCCAGCAGCGGCCGCTGGGTCAGCATCAGCACGATCAGCGTGGCGCAGGCCCAGAACGCCGACAGCGCGGGCGACATCTCCTCCACCATCAGGCACCAGATCAGCACGCCGATGGGGATCAGGTAATGCAGGCCGGCGCGCACCGTGGGCCAGGTTTCCAGCCGCTGCGGGTTATGCACGTCGATGTCCTCCGGCAGGTCGGGGCTGGCGGCGGCCTGGCGCAGCGCCACCAGGTACAAGGCCAGCAGCGCGCCGCCCACCGCCCAGGGCGCTGCGGCGCCCAGCGCGCTCTTGAAGAACTGCAACAGGTAGTACAGCGCGCCCACCAGCGCCAGCGAGCCGCTGGTGCCGATCAGCGTGCGCATCAGCCGGTCGCGCCAGGGCCGCGCCACGCCGCCCACGGCCGGCTGGATGCCCAGCTTGAGCGCCTCCAGGTGCACGATGTAGAGCAGCCCCAGATAGGACAGCGAGGCCGGCACAAAGGCGTGCCGCACCACGTCGGAATACGGGATGCCGACGTACTCGACCATCAGGAAGGCGGCCGCGCCCATCACCGGCGGCATGATCTGGCCATTGACCGAGCTCATGGTCTCGATGGCGCCGGCCTTGACGCCGCCGTAGCCCGCCTTCTTCATCATCGGGATGGTGAAGATGCCGCCCGACACCACGTTGGACACCGACGAGCCGGAGATCATGCCGTTGAGCGCCGACGACACCACCGCCACCTTGGCCGGGCCGCCGCGCAGGTGGCCCAGGGCGGCAAAGCTGACCTGCATCATGTAGTTGCCGCCGCCGGCGCGGTCCAGCAATGCGCCGAACAGCACGTAGATGAAGATGGTGCTGGCCGACACGCCCAGCGCGATGCCGTACACGCCTTCGGTGGTCAGCCACATGTGCGACAGCAGGCGCGACAGCGACGCCCCCTTGTGCGCCAGCACCTCGGGCATCCAGGGGCCGGCCATGCAGTAGGTCAGAAACAGCGTCGCCAGCGCCGCCATCGGCCAGCCGACGGCGCGGCGCGTGGCCTCCAGCAGCAGCAGCAGGCCGGCGCTGGCGGTGACGATGTCCATGGTGTTGGGCTGCCCCGGCCGCGTGGCCAGCTCGCGGTAGAACAGCATCAGGTAGGCGCCGGCAAAGGCCCCGGCGATGGCCAGCACCCAGTCGAGCAGCGGCACGTGGCGGCGCGGCGAACTGCTGAAGGCCGGCCAGGCCAGAAAGGCCAGCGCCAGCGAGAACGCCAGGTGGATGGCGCGCGCCTCGGTGTCGTTGAGGATGCCCAAGCCCAGCACGAAGGGCAGCGGCGACGCATACCAGAACTGGAACAGCGCCCAGGCCAGCGCCAGGCCAAAGATCAGCCGCGCCGTGAAGCCGCCGGGCTTGCGCCCGCCGGTGTCGGTTTCGGCGACCAGTTGCTGCAGCGCCTCGGGTGCTTTCTCGATGTCGGTGGCCATGACGTCCGCTCGATTGACTATGATTTTTGTAGCTGCTCGCGCTCTACCTGAAAGCGCCGGAGGCCGGAAACGCCCTGAACGATGGGCCCATCAAAAAAGGGCGAAGTCGCCTTCGCCCTGGGGTCACGCTCTGGCACCGAGGGGCGCCAGCCGACGCATGGGGCTTACTTGATCCAGCCCTTTTCCTTGTAGTAGCGCGCGGCGCCGTCGTGCAGCGGCGCGCTCAGGCCGTTCTTGACCATGTCCTCGGGCTTGAGGTGGGCCAGCGCCGGGTGCAGCTTCTTGAACTCGTCGAAGTTGTCGAACACCGCCTTGGTGACGGCGTAGATGGTGTCGGCCGGCGTCTTGGCCGAGGCCACCACGGTGGCCAGCACGCCGTAGGTCGGGGTGGCCTGCGGGTTGTTGGGGTACAGGCCGGCCGGGATGCTGACCTTGGCGTAGTACGGCTTGTCGGCCACCAGCTTGTCGACCACCGGCCCGGTGAGCGACACCAGCTTGGCGCCGCAGCTGGTGGTCGGGTCCTGGATGTTGGCGCTGGGGTGGCCGACGCCGTAGAAGAAGCCGTCGATCTTGCCGTCGCACAGGGCCGGGCCGTGCTCGTCGGCCTTCAGCTCGGAGGCCAGCGAGAAATCGGACAGCTTCCAGCCCATGGCGGTCAGCAGCTCCTCCATCGAGGCGCGCGTGCCCGAGCCGGGGTTGCCGACGTTGAAGCGCTTGCCCTTGAAGTCCTCGAACTTGCCGATGTTGGCCTCCTTGCGGGCCACCACGGTGAACGGCTCGGGGTGGACGGCGAACACGGCGCGCAGGTCGGCCACGGCGCCGCCGTCCTTGAACTGGCTCAGGCCCTTGACGGCGTTGTACTGCACGTCGGACTGGGCAAAGCCCAGGTCCAGCTCACCGGCCTTGATGGTGTTGACGTTGAACACCGAGCCGCCGGTGGATTCGACCGAACAGCGGATGCCGTGCTTGGCGCGGTCCTTGTTGACCAGCCGGCAGATGGCGCCGCCGGCCGCGTAGTACACGCCGGTGACACCGCCGGTGCCGATGGTGACGAACTTCTGCTGTGCCGACACCGGCGCGGCCAGCGCGGCGGTGGACAGCGCGGCCACGGCGGCCAGGGTCTTGAGAACGGGGCGAAGGCGCATGCGACAAGGTCTCCTGTGAATGACGGGTGATGGCTCAGCCCTGCGCGATCGCCGCGTCGACGGCCTCGGCCAGCCGCTCGACGATCAGCGCCAGCTCGTCATCGGTGACGATGAACGGCGGCGCCAGCAGGATGTGGTCACCATAGCGCCCATCGACCGTGCCGCCCATGGGATAAACCAGCAATCCGCGTGCAAAAGCCTCGCTCTTGACGCGCGCGTGCAGGCGCCGCGCGGGGTCGAACGGGGTTTTGCCGGCGCGCTCGGCCACCAGCTCGACGCCCCAGAAGTAGCCACGTCCGCGCAGCTCGCCCACATGCGGGTGTTTGGCGAACTTTTCAGCCAGCAGCGCTTGCAGGACCTGCGCGCCACGCTGCACTTTTTGCAGCAAACCATCGCGCTCGATGACCTGCTGCACCGCCAGCGCGGCGGCGCAGGCCACGGCGTGGCCCAGGTAGGTGTGGCCGTGCTGGAAGAAGCCGCTGCCGGCCGACATGGCCTCGACCAGCTGGCCTTGCGCCAGCACCGCGCCGATCGGCTGGTAGCCGCCGCCCAGGCCCTTGGCGATGGTCATCAGGTCGGGCACCACGCCCTCCTGCTCGCAGGCGTGCAGCGTGCCGGTGCGGCCCATGCCGCACATCACCTCGTCCAGGATCAGCAGCACGCCGTGGCGGTCGCACACCTCGCGCACCGCCTTGAAGTAGCCCGGCACCGGCACCAGCACGCCGGCGGTGGCGCCGCCCACGGTCTCGGCCACGAAGGCCAGCACCTTGCCGGGGCCGACGCGGCGGATCGTCTCGTCCAGCTCGCGCGCCAGGCGCTGGCCATACTGCTCGGGCGTTTCGCCTTCGCGCTGGTCGCGGTAGGGATAGCAGGGCGACACGTGGGTGACGTCGACCAGCAGCGGGGCGAACTGGCGCCGCCGCCACTCGTTGCCGCCCACCGCCAGCGCGCCCAGGGTGTTGCCGTGGTAGCTCTGGCGCCTGGCGATGAAGTGGCTGCGCTCGGGCTGGCCGATCTCCAGGTAGTACTGGCGGGCCATCTTCAGCGCCGCCTCCACCGCCTCCGAGCCGCCGCTGACGAAGTAGGCGTGGCTCATGCCCGCCGGCGCGGTGCGCACCAGCTGCTCGGCCAGCTGCTCGGCCACCTCGGTGGTGAAGAAGCTGGTGTGGGCGTAGGCCAGCTGGTCGATCTGCCGGTGCATGGCGGCCAGCACGTCCGGGTGACCGTGCCCCAGGCAGGACACGGCGGCGCCGCCCGAGGCGTCGATGTAGCGGCGCCCGGCGGCGTCCTCCAGCCACACACCCTGGCCGCGCACGGCGACTGGTGGCGTGTGGCGCAGGTGTCGGTGCATGACGTGCGTGGTGCCCATGGCCCGCGGTCTCCGGTGGGTGGCTGGCCGTCAGCGCTTACTGCGCCGTCCAGCCGCCGTCGTTGGCCCAGGCCTGGCCGCGCACGTTGGCCGCCGCCGCCGAGCAGAAGAACACCGCCATGGCGCCCAGCTGCTCGGGCGTGGTGAACTGCAGCGAGGGCTCCTTCTCGCCCAGCAGCTCGCGCGTGGCCTGCTCGGTGCTGATCTTCTCGGCCGCGGCGCGCGCGTCGATCTGCTTTTGCACCAGCGGCGTCAGCACCCAGCCGGGGCAGATGGCGTTGGCGGTGACGCCGGTGGTGGCCAGCTCCAGCGCGGTGACCTTGGTCAGGCCGACGATGCCGTGCTTGGCCGCCACGTAGGCCGACTTGTCGCGCGACGCCACCAGCCCGTGCACCGAGGCGATGTTGATGATGCGGCCCCAGTTCTTCTGCTTCATGTGCGGGATCGCCAGCCGCGTGGTGTGGAACGCCGACGACAGGTTGATGGCGATGATGGCGTCCCAGCGCTCGGTGGGAAAACTCTCGATCGGCGACACGTGCTGGATGCCGGCGTTGTTGACCAGGATGTCGACGCCGCCGAACTTCTCGGCCGCGAAGGCCATCATGGCCTCGATCTCGGCCGGCTTGCTCATGTCGGCGCCGTGGTAGGCGGTCTGCACGCCGCAGGCCTCGATCTGCCGGCGCGGCGCATCCACGTCGCCAAAGCCATTCATCACGATGTGGGCGCCCTGCCTGGCCAGTTCGATGGCGATGCCCAGGCCGATGCCGCTGGTCGAGCCGGTGACGAGGGCGGTCTTGCCTTTCAGTGACATGTGGTGGTCCTTTCGTGCTTGGAAAATGAAAACCGGACGCGAAGAACGCGAAAAGTGCGCGAAAAACGCGAAAGAAACCAAAATTTCTCTTTCGCGTCCTTCGCGTGATCTTCGCGCCCTTCGCGTCCGGATGTGTTAAGTCGGCTGCTAGCCCTTTACCTGCTTGCGCGAGCAGCTACTGTTATTGAAGCAGCTTGACGCCCGTCTTGCCCTGCGCTTCGTCGAAGCTGACGTCCGGCGCCAGCTCGACCACCTTCAGGCCCTGGTCGGTGACATCGAACACGCCCAGGTCGGTGATGATGCGGTCGACCACGCCGACGCCGGTCAGCGGCAGCGTGCACTGGGGCAGGATCTTCATGTCGGTGCTGCCGTCCTTCTTTTTGGCGACGTGTTCCATCAGCACGATCACGCGCGCCACGCCGGCCACCAGGTCCATGGCGCCGCCCATGCCCTTGACCATCTTGCCGGGGATCATCCAGTTGGCCAGGTCGCCCTTGTCGGTGACCTGCATGGCGCCCAGGATGGACAGGTTGATCTTGCCGCCGCGGATCATGGCAAAGCTGTCGTGGCTGCCGAAGATCGAGCTGCCCTTGATGGTGGTGACGGTCTGCTTGCCGGCGTTGATCAGGTCGGCGTCCACCTCGTCCTTGGTCGGGAACGGGCCGATGCCGAGCATGCCGTTCTCCGATTGCAGCCACACCTCCTTGTCGGCGGGCACGTGGTTGGCCACCAGGGTGGGAATGCCGATGCCGAGGTTGACGTAAAAGCCGTCCTGCAGCTCCTGCGCCGCGCGCGCGGCCATCTGGTCTTGGGTCCAGGCCATGTCTCGATCTCCTTGATTACTTGTGCTCGCGCAGGGTGAGCTTTTCGATGCGCTTTTCGGGCGTGGGGTTGTGCACGATGCGGTGCACGTAGATGCCGGGCAGGTGAATGTCGTCCGGCGCCAGCTCGCCGTTGGCCACGATGCGCTCGACCTCGACGATGCAGACCTTGCCGGACATCGCCGCCGCCGGGTTGAAGTTGCGCGCCGTCAGGTTGAAGCGCAGGTTGCCGCTGCGGTCGGCCACGTCGGCCTTGACCAGGGCCACGTCGGCCACCAGCGAGCGCTCCATGACGTAGGTCTGGCCGTCGAATTCGCGCAGCTCCTTGCCCTCGGCCACCAGGGTGCCGACGCCGGTCTTGGTGAAGAAGGCCGGAATGCCAGCGCCGCCGGCGCGCAGCTTCTCGGCCAGCGTGCCCTGGGGGGTGAACTCCAGCTCCAGCTCGCCGGCCAGGAACTGGCGCTCGAACTCCTTGTTCTCGCCCACGTAGGAGCTGATCATCTTCTTGATCTGGCGCGTCTCCAGCAGCTTGCCCAGGCCGAAGCCGTCGACGCCGGCGTTGTTGCTGATCGCCGTCAGGTTCTTCACGCCGCTGTCGCGCAGCGCGTCGATCAGCGCCTCGGGAATGCCGCACAGGCCGAAGCCGCCGACGGCCAGCAGCTGACCGTCCTTGACGACGCCCTTGAGCGCCTCGGCGGCCGATGGGTAGATCTTGTTCACGGGTCTCTCTCCAGTTGCGGAATCTCGGACAAACATCAGGCAGAACAACGGCGTCAACGATACTACGTAATCGACTACGTAGTATTTCGTAATGGCGATCCCTGCCCCGCCCGCCACCGACGCTGCGCCTGCGGCGGACTACCGCATGGCCTTCCAGCTGGCGCCGGTCGGGCTGATCCTCTCGCGCCAGCGCCACATCGTCGACTGCAACGCGCGCGTGTGCGAGATCTTCGGCGCCGAGCCGGCGCAGCTCATCGGTCAGAGCTTTCGCATTCTCTACCCCAGCGCCGACGAATACGAGCGCTTCGGCGCGCGCATCGCCCCCGTGCTGCTGCGCGACGGCGTGTACGCCGACAACCGGGTGATGAAGCGCGTGGATGGCCGCCACGCGGGCGAAGCCTTCTGGTGCCACGTCACCGGCCGCGCCATCGACCGCCGCGCGCCGCACGATGCCGGCATCTGGACCTTCGAGGACCTGAGCGCGCAGCGCCCCATCGGCGCCGTGCTGACCCCGCGCGAGCGCGAAGTCGCCGCCCAGCTGACGCGCGGGCTGACCAGCAAGGAAATCGGCCGCGCCCTGGGCCTGAGCCACCGCACGGTGGAGGTGCACCGCGCCAAGCTGATGCGCAAGTACCGCGCCAGCACCACGGCCGATCTGGTGCAAAAGCTCATGGGCGGGCCATGAGGCGCCACCGGCCGCCGTCGAAACTACAAATTTCATAGCTGCCGGCGCTTGCCAGACGGGCGCCAGGCGCTATTTCTTTTCAGAACCAGCAGGAGGGCCGTCGACCACCTCGGCGGCGCTGCGAAAGGCCTCCACCGCGCACGGCACGCCGCAGTAAATGCTGGCGTGCAGCAGCACCTCCTGGATCTCGGCCGTGGTCGCGCCGTTGTTCAGCGCGCCGCGCACATGGCCCTTCAGCTCGTGCTGGCGACCCAGCGCGGTCAGCATGGCCACCGTCACCAGGCTGCGCGTCTTCAGGTCCAGTCCGGGCCGCTGCCACACGTCGCCCCAGGCGTTGCGCGTGATGTAGTGCTGCATCGGCTCGGTGAACGGCGTGGCGCCGGCCAGCGCGCGGTCGACGAAATCGTCGCCCATCACCTGGCGGCGCGTCTTCAGGCCATCCTGGAAGGCCGGGTCTTGGGGCAGTCGCATGCGGGTCACTCCTGAGGACAAAGGCAGTCAGCATAATGACCCTGACCCACCCACGCGAGGAGCCCCCATGAGCCGCTACCCCCTGCCCGACCTGAACAGCCTGCCCGAGGACATTCGCGCCAAAATTCTTGAAGTGCAGGCCAAGGCCGGCTTCATCCCCAACGTGTTCCTGGCGCTGGCACGCCGGCCGGCCGAATGGCGCGCCTTCTTCGCCTACCACGACGCGCTGATGGAGCCCGAAGCCAGCGGCCGCACCAGCGGCCTGAGCAAGGGCGACCGCGAAATGATCATCACCGCCACCAGCGCCGCCAACGGCTGCCTGTACTGCGTGGTGGCGCACGGCGCGCTGCTGCGCATCTACGAGAAAAAGCCCCTCGTCGCCGACCAAGTGGCCACCAACCACCACAAGGCCGACATCACCCCGCGCCAGCGCGCCATGCTCGACTTCGCGATGAAAGTCAGCCAGCGCCCGCGCGAGCTGGGCGAGCAAGACTTTGCCCCGCTGCACGCCCACGGCCTGGACGACGAGGACATCTGGGACATCACCGCCATCACCGCCTTCTTCGGCCTATCGAACCGCATGGCCTCGTTCAGCAACATGATGCCGAACGCGGAGTTCTACCTGATGGGGCGGGTGCCGAGGGAGAAGAAGGCGGGCTGAGCCGACCAGGGCGACCTGCTTGGCGATGCGCTTTAGCACGCAACCCAACAGGTCAAGGAAAAGGCCTGACAGGTTGCCCCGTCAGGCCTTTGGGTACGGACGGGGTCTTGCGACCCCTCCTTATTGCAGCAACGGCTCTCACCCCGGATAACCACAATCGGGAGCGAGTATAGCAAGGGAGGTTTCATGGCGCAGTACGTCTTTGGATTGGATATCGGCATTGCCTCGGTCGGCTGGGCGGTGCTGGGTGAGCAGCGCATCTTCGACCTGGGTGTGCGCTGCTTCGACAAGGCTGAAACGGCCAAGGAAGGCGATCCGCTCAACCTCACGCGACGCGAGGCACGCCTGCTGCGCCGGCGCCTGTATCGCAGGGCATGGCGCCTGACGCAACTGGCGCGCGTGCTCAAGCGCGAAGGGCTGATCGACGACGCGAGGCTGTTTTCAAGGCAGTCAAGCTTCAGCGCCCCAGATCCGAACAATCGGGGCAAGAAGCAGGTGGTCAGCGCGTGGGAGCTACGCCGCGACGGGCTGGATCGACTACTGTCGCGACTGGAATGGGCACGCGTGATCTACCACCTTTGCAAGCACCGCGGTTTTCACTGGATCAGCAAGGCCGAGGAAGCCAAGGCCGACAGCGACAAGGAAGGCGGGCGCGTCAAGCAGGGCCTGAAAGACACCGCCGCCCGCATGAAGGACAAGGGCTACCGCAGCGCTGCCGAAATGGTGCTGGCCGAATTCCCGGACGCCCAGCGCAACAAGCGTGGGCAATACGACAAGGCGCTCTCGCGCGTGCTGCTGGGCGAGGAACTGACGCTGCTGTTCGAGCGCCAGCGCGCGCTGGGCAACCCGCATGCCAGCGAGCGCCTTCAGACACTGATTTTGGGCAACGGCGACCGCCGCAGCGGCCTGTTCTGGCGGCAAAAACCCGCGCTGGCAGGCGCCGACCTGCTCAAGATGCTGGGCAAGTGCACCTTCGAGAAAGGCGAATACCGCGCGCCCAAGGCCAGCTTCAGCGCCGAGCGCCATGTGTGGCTCACGCGCCTGAACAATTTGCGCGTGGTGATCGACGGCCGCTCGCGCCCCTTGAACGAGGCCGAGCGTGCCATCGCCCTGCCGCTGCCCTATCAGACCGAGGCGTTCAAGTACAAAACCCTGAAGGCCGCCTTCGTCAAGGCCGGACTCCGGGACGAGGGCGTGCGCTTTGGCGGCCTGTCCTATCCCAGCCGGGCGCAGGCAGAGGGCGAGAAAGCCAAGGACCCGGAAGACCAGCCGCTGGTCAAGATGCCGGCTTGGCACGAGTTGCGCAAGGCATTCAAATCCGCAGGACTCGAATCGCTGTGGCAGCGCATCAGCACTCCCGCGCTGGAAGGCAACCCCACACTGCTCGACCAGATCGCCACCGTGCTCAGCGTGTACAAGGACGGGGACGAAATCACCCGCGAACTGCGCGCGCTTGCGCTGCCCGAGCCTGATGCCTGCATCCCGGTGCTGGAGCGCATCAGCTTCGACAAGTTTTCCAGTCTGTCGCTCAAGGCCCTGCGGCGTATCGTGCCGCTGATGGAAACCGGCCTGCGCTACGACGAGGCCGTAGCGCAGATTCCTGAATACGGCCACCACAGCCAGCGCATCAAACCCGATGCAAACAAGCACCTGTACCTGCCGCCGTTCTATGAAGCCCAGCGCGAATACCGTGACAAGAACGACCACGTGGGATCGATGAAATTCCGCGAAGACGCCGACGTCCCGCGCAACCCCGTGGTGCTGCGCGCGCTCAACCAGGCGCGCAAGGTGGTCAACGCGCTGATCCGCGAATACGGCAGCCCCATGGCCGTGCACATCGAGATGGCACGCGACCTGTCGCGCCCCCTCGATGAGCGTCGTGAAGTACAAAAACTCCAGGACGAGTTCCGTGATCGCAACGACCAGGCCCGCGCTCAATTTGCGGAGCAGTTCGGCTATCAGCCCAAGGGCCGCGAATTTGAAAAATGGATGCTCTACCGCGAGCAGTTGGGCCAGTGCGCGTACAGCCAGCAAGCGCTCGACATCCAGCGCGTGCTGGACGACCCGAACTATGCTCAGGTCGATCACGCCCTGCCCTACTCGCGCAGCTACGACGACAGCAAGAACAACAAGGTGCTGGTACTGACACGCGAGAACCAGGACAAGGGCAACCGCACGCCCTACGAATACCTGACTGCGCTCGACGATGGGCAGGAGGGTGAACGCTGGCGCGCCTTCGCAGCCTGGGTGCAGGGCAACAAGAACTACCGCCTCGCCAAGCGCAACCGCCTGCTGCGCAAGAACTACGGCGCAGACGAACAACGCGGCTTCATCGACCGCAATCTCAACGACACGCGCTACATCTGCCGGTTCTTCAAGAACTACGTCGAGCAGCACCTGCAACTGGCCGCCCGCCCCGATGGCGACCTGAACCGCCGCTGTGTGGTGGCGAGCGGCCAGTTGACTGGGTTCCTGCGCGCGCGGTGGGGCCTTGCCAAGCTGCGCTCGGACAGCGATCGCCACCACGCGCTCGATGCCGCCGTCGTGGCCGCCTGCACACACAGCATGGTCA
>ERZ795060.832-NODE-832-length-40206-cov-64.249359_pt1 | contig 40206 bp, 35 predicted proteins | sample MGYA00375144_ERZ795060 | MGnify/ENA primary metagenome ERZ795060 (study PRJEB30189, sample SAMN05720157) | activated sludge metagenome | isolation source: anaerobic digester from wastewater treatment plant | place: Japan | collected 2015-05-15 ... | reverse complement strand
AAGGCCCTTGCCCTTGGTGCACCCTTCACAAAGCTCATTTGTATGGGAAGGGCAGTAATGATCCCTGGTTTTGTTGGCTCTAACATCGAAGGTGTCTTAAGGCCCGAAAGAAGAAAGATTGTCAATGGCAACTGGGATGACCTGGCCCCAGCAGTAAAAGAACTCGGCTCAACACCGGAAGAGATCTTTGCAGGATACTATGATGTCCAGAAGAAGCTCGGTGAAGACGAGATGAAGAACATCCCCTTTGGCGCCATTGCCATGTGGACCCTTGCAGACAAACTTGCAGCAGGCCTCCAGCAGCTTATGGCAGGTGCCCGTAAATTCAGCCTCCCTGAGATCTCAAGAAACGATATATTCTCCGGGAATCGCGAGACAGAGAAAGAGACAAAGATACCATTCATCACAGATGTGCTCGATGAGCAGGCAAAAAATATCCTTAACACAGACTATAAGGTTTCTTCACAGAAGGTGGGTGCGCGCTAATGCGCACCCCAACCCTATATTTTACCAAAAAACCCTTGGTTGAATTGAGATAAAATATTTTGTCTTTTCACAACATATCTTTTTCATGAGTTTTTGGATTTTTTGACCAGGGTTTTCAAAGAATCATACAGAATTTTGTTAAATAAAATATTTTGCATTTCAATTAAGCTAATGGACTGATAGATTTGTTTTTCTTGACCATGAGAAAATAAAACTCTATATTAATCCCAACAACATGGATAAAGTCTATATAGAAAAACTCCCATATACAAAAGAGGTAGAGGGCGCAAAGAGATGGGACGAGGAAAAGGGTGAATTCGTCCAGGTATCATACAAACAGGAGATATGGCACCTCGCCTATTTTGAATTAAAAAAAGGCTTCTTCAGGGGTAATCACTATCACGAAAAAAAGGAAGAGTTCTTTTACATAATAGAGGGGAGAATAAAGGCAGTCTTCCTTGATATGGACACCCATGAAAGGAAGGAACATGTCCTGGAAAAAGGGGAAAGGATACATGTAAAGACAAGATGCGGCCATATATTTATTGGCGTTGAAGACAGCCGTGTTATAGAATACAGCCCTCAGGTCTATGACAAAGAAGATAACTTCAAGGTCGATTTAGGGGTATAACTTTATGGTAGAGAAAAACAATACAAATGGCGCAGATGCAGTAATAGAGACCTTATACAGGGCAGGCGTAAGGATATGTTTTGCCAATGCCGGGACAACAGAGATACCGCTTTTGCTTGCCATGGATAGATATCCAGATATAAAAACAGTGCTTGGCCTCTTTGAAGGTGTATGCACCGGTGCTGCTGATGGATATGGAAGGATGCTGGAAAAACCCGCTGTTAGCCTGCTCCACCTTGGACCTGGATTTGCCAACGGCATAGCAAATCTCCATAATGCCCGGAGGGCAGGGACACCTCTTTTCAATATCATAGGAGAGCATGCAACCTGGCACATCCATGCAGACCCGCCCCTTGCCATGGATATAGAGGCCCTTGCAAAAACTGTATCAGACTGGGTTCATACAAACAAATCCCCTGATTTACTGGCCCAAGACACGTTTGATGCTATCCAGACAGCATCTTCAGGTAAGACAGCAAGCCTTATAATACCCCACAATAATCAGACGGCGGATATAAAATATATCCCACCAAGCCCGTCAGCTATTTATTGTGAGGCTATTGATACCAAGGCCATTGAGAAGATAGCCAAGACAATGAAATCAGCTTCAAAAACAGCCTTTTTCCTGGGTGGCAAGGCACTCAGAAAAAGAGGCCTTTCTATTATTTCGAGGATACAGGAGGCTACAGGGTGTCATCTCCTCACCGGGACTTTCCCGGGGTATATAGATCGGGGGGCTGGATTACCCTATATAGAAAAGATACCATATTTCCCGGAAGAGTCTAAGAGGTTAATCTCCCAATATGAACTGATTATTATAGCGGGGGCAAGAGAGCCTGTTACTTTTTTCGGCTATGAAGGTATAGACAGCTATTTAATCTCTCCCGGGCAGAAAAAGGTCTATCTCTGCCATGAGAACCAGGATATGTTTTATGCCCTTGAATGTCTTGCAGACAATCTCGGCTCTTTAAAAAAATCCAAAACCCAGGATACGCCGAGACCTATGTTAAGACCCGATGATATTAGATCCAATCTCCCTTCAGGAGGTCTGACCCCTGATAAGGCATCCCATATAATTGCTGCCATCCAGCCTGAAGATGCCATCATTGTAGATGAGGGTCTTACATCCTTTTTTGCATACTACCCTTTATCTGCAAACCTTTCACCCCATACGCTCCTTACCATTACCGGCGGTGCAATAGGGTATGGCATGCCTTGTTCAATCGGGGCTGCCATGGCCTGCCCTGAAAGGCCTGTCATAAATGTCCAGGCAGATGGCAGTGCGCTCTATACAGTACAGGCACTCTGGACACAGGCCCATGAATCCTTAAATATAAAGACCCTTATATGTTCCAACAGGAGCTACAATATACTGAAGATTGAACTGGCAAGGGCAGGGATTACATCCCCTGGGGAAAGTGCTAAGTCTTTAATAGAGCTTGACAGCCCACCCATTGACTGGGTAAGGGTTGCGAAGGGATTCGGTGTTGATGCAGTCTCAGTGGAGACTGCATCAGACCTTGCCCAAGCACTTAAAAAAGCCCTAAGCGAAAAAGGACCTTATCTTATAGAGATGAAATTAGGGTAGTATTTACAGGGGTATTCACCTACTCCAGCCCCTTTGGAATGTCATTTTTGCTTTGTTATGGGGTTTAGACCTTGCAGTCTAAATCATTAAACATCCATTTTAAACCCATAAATCAATAATCGATTAAGGTCTATTACTTCGTGACATAATAGCAGGATGGCTTTTGTGAGTCTGTAGTCTATAGTCTTACAGTCTATCAGTCTACATATCTAAATGGTTTTATGAAATTATAAAAGTTATAAATAGTTAACCCCATGCTCAATCATTAATTGACAGCCTTTTATGACATGTGACATACTGGTTAAAATAAATTTGGATAAGTGAAATGTATGAACAGGTTTTCTATGAGATAGCGGTTATATTGGGTCTTGCAGCAGTCCTCGGCATTATAGTCATGGTGCTGCGGCAGCCCCTTATCATTGCCTTTCTTGTTACAGGTGTTCTATCAGGGCCTTCCTGGTTTTCCCTTATAAAAAGCCATGAACAGATAGGGCTACTTGCCCAGATCGGTATATCTCTGCTTCTTTTTGTCGTGGGGCTACGCCTTGATTTGAGGCTAATCAAGACAACAGGACCCGTTGCTTTGGCAACAGGACTGGGCCAGATTATATTTACAACCCTTTTCGGTTTTTTTATTGCCTATGCCATGGGGTTTAATATTGTTGGCTCCCTTTATATCTCTGTGGCACTCACCTTTTCCAGCACCATCATCATTGTTAAGCTCCTCTCTGACAAAAAGGAGATAGATGCACTCCACGGGAGGATTGCCGTTGGCTTCCTTATTGTCCAGGATATGGTTGCCATACTCGCCATGATTATGCTCACAGCCATAGGTGGTGGGCATGGCTCAAGCGAGGCAACCCTTGGGAAGATTGCAATGATGGCAGGAAAAGGTATTGGATTTCTTATAGTAATAGGGATTCTTATGAGATTTGTTCTCCCTAAGGTTACAGAGTTTCTGGCATTCAATCAGGAGATACTTGTCCTGTTTTCCATTGCCTGGGCAGTAATCCTCGCTGCAGCAGGGGATTATCTCGGTTTCAGTAAAGAGGTAGGTGCATTTTTAGGCGGTGTATCCCTTGCATCTACAGGATACAGGGAGGCAATTGCAGCAAGGCTTGTAAGCGTCAGGGATTTTCTCCTCCTGTTCTTTTTCATTGACCTCGGCTCACGCCTTAATATCTCCATAGCAGGGCCACAGTTGCCCAATGCTATATATCTGTCTATTTTTGTCCTCATTGGAAACCCCCTTATTGTTATGGCCATCATGGGTTTTATGGGTTACAGACGTCGCACAGGATTTATGGCCGGGCTTACCGTTGCCCAGATTAGCGAGTTTTCTCTTATCCTTGCTGCCCTGGGATTAAGTTTAGGTCATATAAATATGGAGGCCATGAGCCTTGTAACCCTTGTAGGCGTCATAACCATATGCCTGTCAAGCTACATGATTATTTATTCCAGCGCCATATACAGGTGGCTTGCGCCCTTTTTGAAGGTCTTTGAGAGAACTCACCCCTATAGGGAAGAGGTCGCCTCCGGGACATGTGAAATTCCTCAGGTAGATATGCTAATAATAGGTCTCGGAAATTACGGAAGCAGTATTGCAAGACAACTCATAGAAAGAAAAAAACGCATTGCCGGTGTTGACTTTGACCCTCAGGCACTTAAGATGTGGCAATCCATGGGTGTACCTACCCTTTTCGGTGATGTGGGTGACCCTGAGTTTCTTGATAATCTACCCTTACATTGTTCATCGTGGGTAGTGAGCACTGTAAGGGACAGGGATTTGAATATGACCCTGTTACATCTATTACGAGAAAGAAGATATGAAGGAAAGATCGCCCTTACTGCTACAGACGAAGAAGAGGCGCAGCTTTACTATTCAAAAGGTGCCCATGTGGTCTTGAAGCCATTTATAGATGCCTCAGAGGAGGCAGCAGATTCACTCACAGAAGCCATGGATTTATTTCCGAAGGATTTTGACCTGCCTCTGGCGATAAAAGAGATAAGATTAAAGAAAGGCTCTATATTTGCAGGTCAGAAGATAAAGGATACAGACTTAAGAAACCTCACAGGCATTACAATTGTTGCAGTAAGCAGGGCAGGCCGTGTATTTCTTGAACCTGACCCTAATTTCCAGCTTTTTCCAGGTGACAGGATTGTCATGGTGGGTGAACATTCGGCAATAAGGCATGCCGAGGATATACTCCAGGAGATAGAACAGCATGAACCTGCCTTGTCACCCAAAAGGTTTGCTACAGCAGAGATAGAGATATCCTCCCAATCGCCTGTTGCAGGTAAATCCCTCGCCGAACTCCAATTCAGGAAAAAATATTCGGTTACAGTAATAGCCATAATAAGGGGCGAGGAATCGATAAAGCTCCCCAAAGGCAACGATTTAATACAAATAGGGGATAAATTACTGGTGATAGGAACTCCCAAGGCTGTTGAGGGGATAAAAGATTCTGTGCTTTAGTACTGATAAATTCTCTCGGGGTACTGCTATTTCAAGACAAACTTTTGTTTACAGCGTTTACACTCAACTGTATCGCCCTTTTTCTTGCCTTCAAATTTTTGATAATTACCACATTTCGGGCATTTTTTATATATATGGAGGACCGATGCCAGTGCAGCAAGGATATGTAACATATCCTATATTACCATATAATCACAACAATAACAAAGATTCCAAAAAAATTCATCATCGGTTCATATGGGGTTATAAAAATCAAGGTGATTGATTACATGGATTAAGATGCAAGGATCTCTACAACCCTTGGAAATATATACTCAGCATTATCGGCCCTGGAACCGCCATGGGTGATGATAAGGTATCTACCTTCGCATATTCTATCTGCACATGCCTTAACCATCCTTACAAGCTCCAGATAAAAATCCCTTGTCAATCCTATATCTCCATAGTCACCCTGGGCAGTGTCATGGCCCAAGTTGTGTAGTATCATAAAAGGTCTGAATGCCTCTACCCTTGGTATAAATTCATTACGCACCTTATTCAAATATTCCTCATCCGTTGTCCTACCCCAGACATCCACATCTATCTTTGTCCCGTTTTCAATGACATTGTTATAACTACAAAAACACACATGGAGCACATCATAGTCCCCTTCAAAGACGCTACGTGTGCCATCACCGTGATGACAGTCTGTATCCAGTATGGCAAATCTTTTTTGGCCTGTGATTGACCTCACATGTCTTATGGCAGGGCCCGAGCATGAAAGATATGTGCCGCCCCACCCCGAAGAAGGCCCTGAATGATGACCTGCACCTACTGAAAACACAAGGGCATTTTTGAGTTCGCCCTTTGCTATCAATTCTGCTGCCTCAACGCATCCTCCAACAGCAAGGCTCGCACCCTTATAATACCAGCTTCTTTTCACCTCCTGAAGATAGGTATGGGTATGGGTATTTAAAAGTATCTCTTCATCTACGGGCTTTGATTCAAAGTATAAAACACTGGGAAGTTTTAATACATCCTTTAACACCTCTGGAAAATTTCTGAATTTGTCCCCTATTACAGGCCAGTCTTTATTTTTGAATTCTTCGTGAAAAAACACCCCTGTTTTCATAATAGGCACCCCTTTTAAATTCGGTTTTTAATTATTATAGATTTATGCGTATTTGTAAAGAAACTTTTCCTTTGACGTTAAGGTTTTATATACATATAATTACAGAGGATGAGGCTGAATTGTTAAATTATCATAAAGGAAAATTATGCCCGGGTACTTGCTGAAATTATTTGATGATAACGAACTGATAGATAAAATCAAAACACGCCTGCCTTATCTGTTTCAGCTTGCAGAGCTGGAAAGTTCAAGGGCAGGCAAGACCGGTATGGAGGTTGGTTCCGTAAGGGAAAAGATAATAGTAGCTTTGCTTATTTATAAATTCGGTGAGAAAAATGTTGAGACAGAGATCCCCATAACCGAACCAGAGGTTGATGTTAAATTATTCAATGAGCCGATATCAATTAAAACGATTACAGGTAAAAGCTTTAGTGGGGTCAAATTGATATGGACTGTTGATGCCCAAAAGGCTAAAGCATTTAGTGAAAATTATTACCCTCATTGTGATATCTTGCTTGTTCAAATAAACTGGAACGATGTTGGAGGGCTTTATTATATCCCAATGGAATTACAGACAAGGGTATTCGAAAAAATGGGGCGGGAAAATTATATTAAACTTCCCAAGGCAGGGACAAATCCAAGGGGTGTTGAGTTTGCTAAAGAGGCATTATTAACTTTAGTTGAGAACGAAGAATCCAAAAGAATTATAATAAATTGGCAGAGAAAAAAGATAGATTTTAATCCCTATAGAAGATGGGTTGACCTATGGGGGGAGGATTAGCATGGGCAAGCAGAGAAATTTTGGCACAAAGACAAGTGCCTTTGGCTCCCCCGGTAGAATCAACCATAATTCAACACCTTTTTATACAAGTAGACTATACGAAGGATTACCCAAGGAAGATATAGTCAGTTATTCTGAAAACCCCATTCCTGCCGAAATGTTAGATAAAATATTTTGCAAAACAAGTGAAAACATGGAGGAATTACCGGATAACAGTGTCCACCTGATGGTTACATCTCCACCATATAATGTGGGAAAGGAGTATGACGAAAATCTTACACTTAAAGAATACAGGGATTTTTTGAAAAAGGTATGGGTTGAGGTTAAAAGGGTTCTCGTTCCTGGTGGTAGAGCATGTATTAACATCGCAAATCTTGGCAGGAAGCCTTATATTCCCCTTCATATATTTATTATTGAGGATATGATGGGATTAGGTTTTTTGATGAGGGGTGAAATTATCTGGAATAAAGGATCCAGCGGTAGCCCATCCACTGCATGGGGTAGCTGGCTTTCTGCTAAAAATCCAACATTAAGAGACATCCACGAGTATATTTTAGTTTTTTCAAAAGGGACATTCAGCCGAGAGAGCCTAAAAAGAAATAGCACTATTTCCAGGGATGAGTTTCTTGAGTATACTAAAAGTGTATGGACATTTGCAGCAGAGCCAGCCACAAAAATAGGGCATCCAGCACCTTTTCCTGTGGAATTGCCTTATAGACTAATCCAGCTTTACACTTTTGAGGATGAGGTTATCTTGGACCCGTTTATAGGTAGTGGACAGACAGCAATTGCTGCAATAAAAGCATCTCGCCACTATGTGGGATACGATATCAACCAGGAATATGTAAAGTTAGCAAAGAAGAGGATTAAAGCATTTTCATCCAGCTTTTTTGCCCCTAAATTGTTTGAATTCAATGCTGAAAAAGTAGAGAAATAACAGAATTATTGATATAAAAATATATCTGCCTCCCCTTTTTTGTCATTGTTTAAAAGGCAATTTCTTGTGATATAATGACACCCATGTTTAAAAAGGCATATAATTACCAAACCATCAAAAGGATAAGGCGTATCTGGAGGGGAACTTTTTTTGGGATACTTATAGGTATTGTATCAGGTCTTGGCGGTATTGTTTTTAATTTCATGATAAATTTTTTTACAGGTTTTTTTACAGGTGATTTAATCCAGTATTTATCAATGGGTCGTAGCCCTGATTTTAATGTGTTCGGTTTTCCTTTTAGCCGCTGGATGATGCTTTTTATCCCTGGTCTCGGTGGGCTTATATCAGGCTATATTGTGTTTAGGTTTGCCCCTGAGGCAGAAGGACACGGAACAGATGCAATGATAGACAGCTTTCACAGAAAAAAAGGTATTGTGAAAAAACAGGTGCCTGTTATAAAGACCATTGCCTCTGCCATAACAATCGGTTCAGGGGGTTCTGCGGGAAAAGAGGGACCCATTGCCCAGATCGGTTCTGGCTTTGCCTCTATCCTTGCCTCTATCCTGAAATTAAGCGATAGGGAACGTCGTATTATGCTTCTGGCAGGGGCAGCAGGCGGAATAGGGGCCATATTTAAGGCGCCTCTGGGCGCTGCACTATTTTCTGCCGAGGTATTATACAGCAAAACAGACTTTGAGTTTGAGGCAATCATACCTTGTATACTCTCTTCCATCATAGGTTATACGGTCTTTACGCTCCATGATGGCACAGGCACTATATTTCACATCCCTGCCATTGCCCTTGCAACACCTGTTCAGTTACCTTTCTACGGTTTGATGGGTGTTCTCTGTGCATTTATTGGAAGTATATATATAAATGTGTTTTATGGGATGAGGGATAGATTTTTTAAACCCCTTAATGTCCCAAGGGCATTAAAGCCAGCTATAGGTGGTTTAATGCTGGGGGTGGTGGCATTTTTTCTGCCTGAGGTATTAGGCGGTGGATACAGATGGATTCAATCTGCCATAAACGGCGAGCTTGCATGGGGACTTATGCTTGCCCTTGTTTTCGGCAAGATTATTGCTACCTCATTTACAATAAGTTCAGGGGGTAGTGGTGGCGTGTTTGCACCATCTCTTTTTATAGGTTCCATGCTCGGCGGTTTCTACGGTGATATCTGTGCCAGGTTTTTCCCTGACATATTCGATAAGCCCGCTGCCTTTGTCCTTACCGGTATGGGAGGTTTTTTTGCAGGGGTTGCCAAAACTCCCATTGCAGCCCTTATAATGGTAGCAGAGATGACAGGGGGATACAGTTTAATCCTGCCCATGATGATTGTATCGTCTCTTTCGTTTCTACTTCTCGGAAGGACATCTCTCTATGAAAAACAGGTTCCTACGAGGCTTGATTCACCGGCCCATATGGGAAGTTATTCAATCGATATTATGAATTATCTAAAGGTAAAAGATGCCATAAAAATCGATAGAAAAGTGGATACCATTCCAGAAGATATGGGCTTTAAGGATATTTTAAAATTCATTACAGATTCAAGCCAGCAGGATTTTCCTGTTGTTGATAGAGAAGGTAATCTTGTAGGGATAATTTCTATGACTGATTTAAGGTCTGCCATGGCAGAGGAGACCATCTATCCCCTTCTTGTTGCAAGAGACCTGGCTGTAACAGATGTAGTGACCGTAACCCCTGAAGATTCTCTTGATAAGGCATTGAAGGTTATGGCAGATGTAGAGGTACGTGAAATCCCTGTTGTGAATAAGGAAGATAAAGAGAAGGTAATAGCATTATTAAGCAGGAAAGATATTTTAAGGGCATATCAAAAAAGTTTAGAAAAGAGATAATGGGGCCTTTTTTATAGCTTTGCAAAGGTTTTAAAATAATTGTATAAATATCGATATGCCATTTAGCCTTAAGGATAAGCAAGTCATATCAACAGAAATAAGTAACACCCTCGGTGCCGTCATAGGCATCGCAATCATATTTGGTTTATACCTAACAAGCCTATACAGCTTTACCCTGTTCCATAGCCTTGCAGAGGTGTTCTCCATTGTTGTTGCCTGCTGTATATTTATAGTGGCATGGAATACAAGACACATTATAAATAATAGCTATCTCCTATTCTTAGGAATTGCATACCTTTTTGTAGGAACAGTAGATTTTATCCATACCCTCGCCTATAAGGGTATGGGTGTTTTTTTGGGATTTTGTGCCAACCTTCCCACCCAGCTATGGATTGTTGCCAGATACATGGAGTCATTATCCTTACTGATTGCCCCTTTGTTTTTCAAAAAAAGACTTAATGTATATGTAGCTTTCATTGTCTATACCCTTATCACATCATCACTATTTTTCTCCATATTCTATCTGAAAATCTTTCCAGATTGCTTTATCGAGGGCAAGGGGCTCACTTATTTTAAGATTATAAGCGAGTATATCATATCCTCCATACTCATTGTGTCTATTGCTTTTTTATACAGGTTCAGGGACAGGTTTGAAAAAAATATATTCTATCTTGTTGTGGCATCTATTGTTGTAACCATAGGCTCTGAACTGGCATTTACATTTTACATCAGTGTTTATGGACTATCAAATCTCATAGGCCATATCTTCAAGATTATCTCCTTTTATCTCTTATACAGGGCCATCCTGCAGACAGGTCTTGTAGACCCTTACAGTCTCCTCTTAAAAGAACTAAAAGAAGAGGAAATGCTATTAAAAGAAGCTCAACGTATAGCCCATATAGGTCACTGGGTTCTTGATATAAAATCAGGTAAACCCAGGTGGTCTGAAGAGATATTCCGTATCTTTGGCCTAGACCCAAAAGATGGAGAACCTCCCCTTGATGAACATAAAAAGATTATACACCCAGATGACTGGGATAAATTTATTATGACAGTAGAAAAATCTATTAAAGATGGGAGCCCATTTGAGATGGAGTTTCGCATCCTACTACCTGATAAGAGTGTAAGATGGATGAGCTCAAGGGGTAGCGTAAAAAAGGATAAAAAGGGAGACGTGGTCACACTCTTTGGGACAGCACAGGATATAACAGAACGTAAGACAGCAGAAGAGATAATAATAAACGAAAGAAAGAGATTTGAGACACTTGTAGAACATGCACCTTTTGGTCTTATTATGATAAATTCTGAAGGTATACCTCTCTATGTCAACCCTAAATTTACTGAGCTTTTTGGTTATGACCTCAAGGATATCCCTGACGGCAGGACTTTTTTAAAACACGCATACCCTGACAAAGGATACAGGGAACAGGTGGTTGCAGCATGGAAAGAGGATTTGCAGGATTCAAGGATAGGTCAAAAGAGACCAAGGACATTTAAACTTACCACAAAAAATGGCACAGAAAGGATAGTAAATTTTATCCCTGTACAGCTTGCCACAGGCGAACATATTATAAGCTGTGAAGATATAACAGAGCAAAAGAGCCTGGAAGAGCACCTTCAAAGCATGTCCATTACTGACGAACTAACAGGCCTTTATAATAGACGGGGTTTTATCACCCTTGCAGAACAACAGCTAAAAATAGCAGACAGGACAAAAAAAGGCATACTTCTATTTTTTATTGATATGGATAAGATGAAGCAGATAAATGATGTACTGGGTCACAGGGCAGGCGATATGGCGCTCAAAGAAACCGCCTCACTTTTAAAAGAGGTGTTCAGAGAATCTGATATTATTGCACGCATAGGCGGTGATGAGTTTGCTGTCCTTGCCTTAGATGCCACAGTTGCAACAAGGGATGTCCTTGTAAGACGCCTTGACAATATACTATACAGATACAATAAAAAATATGGCAGAAGCTATGAACTGTCTCTTAGTGTAGGCATTGCCTACTATGACCCCTCTGAACCCCTATCCCTTGATGAGCTCATGTCTATTGCAGACACCATGATGTATGAAGAAAAGAGAAAAAAGGCATAGAAAACCTTGACAAAGATTTAGCTTGCCTGTATATTAAATCGTTATTACTTTATGAATATAACGAAACCTTGGAGGGAATATTATGCATTGGTTAAGACTCATCGTGTCTACTTTATTTGTCATTTTATCCATTACCCCAGCATTCAGCAATGAACTTATCGTATTTGCCGGTGCAGCGAGCAAGCCGTCTACAGAAGAGGTGGCAAAATTGTTCGAGAAAAAGACAGGCATCAAGGTTAACCTCACATTCGGCGGTTCAGGGTTCGTCCTATCCCAGATGACACTGGCAAAAAAAGGCGACATTTACTTTCCCGGTTCTTCGGACTATATGGAGCTGGCCAAGAAAAAAGGCCTTGTATATCCTGAGACGGAGAGATATGTGGTATATCTTGTGCCAGCCATAAACGTCCAGAAAGGAAATCCAAAAAACATAAAAACCCTTAAGGATTTGAAAAGACAAGGCCTTAAGGTGGCAATCGCCAACCCCGAGGGTGTGTGCGTTGGGCTCTATGCCGTTGAAATCATAGAGAAGAACCTAAATCCCCAGGAAAAGCAGGCTTTAAGGAAAAATCTTGTAAATTACACTGAGAGTTGTGAAAAAACTGCAACAGCCATATCCCTTAAGGCCGTTGACGCCGTGATAGGTTGGAGGGTCTTCCAGCACTGGGACCCCCAGAGGATAGAGACAATACCTTTGAAAAAAACTGAGATTATAAGGATAGGTTATATACCTATTGCCGTATCAAGATTTACCTCCAATAGAGACCTGGCACAGAGGTTTATTGACTTTATCCTATCTGAAGAAGGTAAGGCCGTATTTAAAAAATACCACTATTTTATGACGCCTCAAGAGGCCGCTTCTTGGATAGGTGAGAAAAAACCAGTAGGAGGGGAATATAACCCACCTCTGGAATGGATAAAAAAATAACTTTTTAAATAAACCCCGGATATGACACTGAAGAGGATTTCCATTCTACTGAGTTTTTCGGTCTTTATCTTATACGGTGGGCTTATCCTGTCCCTCTTTTATTTCTATAATGGCCAACTCTTTCTTGAGACCATAAAATCAGAGAGGACCTTATTTTCTATCCGTTTAAGCCTGATAACAGCCACAATAGCAACCATTGCCTCACTTATTATTGCCATCCCCTCAGCATATGCCCTCTCCAGGTTTCGTTTTCCAGGTCATGGATTAATAGACACCATACTCGAACTGCCCATGATTATCTCACCTGTGGCACTGGGTGCAACTATCCTTATATTCTTCAATAATCCTTTTGGAATCCTGTTACAGGAAAGGGGTGTCCAGTTTGTGTTTACTGTATACGGGATTGTGCTTGCCCAGTTTATCACCACATTGGGGATTGCCATAAGGCTTATAAAGGCAGCAATGGATGAGATACCTGTCCGATATGAAGAGGTGGCCAGGACTCTCGGGGCAACTCCAGTAAAGGCATTTTTTACCATCACCATGCCATTAAGCAAAAAAGGCATTTTAGCTGCCTCTATACTTACATGGGCAAAGGCCCTGGGTGAATTCGGTGCCACCATCACCATTGCAGGCTCCATGGCCATGAAGACAGAAACAATCCCCATTGCCATATTTATGAGGCTTGCAAATGCCGATATTGAGGGAACGGTGGTCCTTGTTTTAATTTTAGTATTTATAGGGCTAAGTGTCCTCTATGGCGTGAGACTGCTGACAAGGAGGACATCGCCACAATAATAGGCTGCCAAAGGCCTTGAAGGTTGTTAAGATAAATAGAGATAGATATGCCCTTTATTGAGTTGAAAAATATACAGAAATATGTGTTAAAGGATATAAACCTGGCTATCTATGACAGGGAAATCCTTGCCCTTGTGGGACCCAACGGCTCAGGCAAGACAACCATATTGAATATAATTGCCGGTCTTACAGGGTACAGGGGGGATGTATTTTTTGACGGCAAAAATGTGAACAAAATACCTGCCCATAAACGCGGTGTAGGATACCTCCTGCAGGACCTTGCCCTATTTCCGCACCTTGATGTAGTATCCAACATTGCATACGGTCTAAAGATAAGGCATTACCCTGAAATGATTATAAAAAACAGGGTAGAAGAACTAATGGATGCCCTGCACATAACAAGACTCAAAGGTAATTATCCTCAACAACTAAGCGGCGGGGAGAAGCAGCGTGTAGCAATAGCCAGGGCAATTGCGCCTTTTCAAAAGGTGCTTTTACTTGATGAACCCACCTCAAGCCTCGATGCCCAGACAGCAAAGTATTTCAGGATAGAACTGAAGACCCTTCTGAAAAGATTGGAGATAACAGCAATAATCGTCATGCATGACCTCCTCGGCGCAGAGGAGATTGCAGACAGGATTGCCATCCTCCATAAAGGCAGGATTGAACAGGTCTCCAAGCCAGAGGATATACTCTTCCATCCCGGCTCAGACAGGGTCTCAGAATTTATCGGTATGCCCAACATTATCCACTGTGATAGATGCAGGGTACTCTCAACAGGGCTTATCGAGGTTACATCCGGTGACCTTGCCATTGTCCTCCCCTATGAAGGGACAAAAATAAGTAAAATAGCCATCTCACCCCATGATATCTATATATCTGATACAGAACCCCCAGGACCTGCCTTAAATAGGTTTAAAGGTGTTGTAACAGAGGTGATACCCCTGAGGTCCCTGGTGAGGGTAAAGGTTAACGTCCTTGGGAGGGAACTCCTGACAGAGCTATCAGGGGAGATGTTTGATGAGATGAACCTCTCTGTGGGCAAGGAGGTGTTTATTATCATAAAGCTGAGAAGACTAAGATATGCCGAATAAAAACCATTCAAGGCCTTTGTAAAATAGGGCTTCTATCGTAGACATTGAAAAATCATTGACACATAAGACATGGGAATGTATTATTGAAATCAAATGCGCTCTCCATGGATGAGATATGCTATGAGATTGATTATCTTTCTTACCATGATACTTTTTTTTCTACCTGCTCATGTCTTTTCCCAGCAAAAGGAGACCTGTGTAGGCTGCCATACCAGTGAAAAAACCCTAAAGATGCTTTACAAGCCTGTCAAGATTGAGTCATCTGAAGGCGAGGGGTGAGCAGGTGCACCTCCGTCGGTCCCGGCGGAGCTTATGTACAGGGCATTTCTTGTGGATAAAGATATTATCAAGAATGATATACATTTTTCAGAGGGCTGCACCTCCTGTCATAAGGGTAATCCCAAGGCATGGGATAGAAAGATAGCACATAAAGGCCTTGTATCAAGACCATCAAAGAGTCTGTCAACATGCGAGACATGCCATGAGGATGTGGTAAAGAAATTTAAAAACTCTCTACATTTTACAACTGCCGGTCAGAGGGAGGGCGTTAAGGGAAGGTTTTCTGCGCAAGAACTAAAGGTCTTTGATAATAAGGTATTCGAGGCATCATGCAGGAGCTGTCATGCATCCTGCGGTGACTGCCATGTGAGCTCACCACCCATAGGGGGTGTAAAGATGGGGCTTATAAAGGGCCACAGGTTTGTAAAAAGGGATGAGGGGAAGACATGCGGATTATGCCATGGAGGAAGGGTATACCCAGAATTTACAGGTGAATACGGTGGTTCTGCAGACATACACTATCAGAAAGGCATGATCTGTGTGGATTGCCATAAGAAAAAAGAGCTCCACGGAGATGGCGTCCTGTATAAATCCATGAAGGAGATTAAAGACAGGCCCAGGTGTATTAACTGCCATAAGATAGGTGAGAATGACTCAGAAAAGGCAATGGAGGCACATATGATGCACAAGGACACCCTGAGTTGCTATGCCTGCCATTCCAGTAGTCCCTACAGAAACTGCTATAACTGCCATCTGGGAAAGGGCGCAGAATCAAAACCAGGTTTTTTCCTCGGGGTAAACCCAAGGGACAAGAAGACATTCACAACATTAAGGCTTATACCCACAGTAAGAAAGACATTTAAATCTGCTGGCATTGAGATGGAGCATTATGATAGACTACCCAACTACTGGGACACAGCACCCCATAATATAAGAAAGAGGACAGACAGAACTCGTTCATGTGATGCATGCCACAAGGAAAGGAGGGATTACCTTACTTCTGATATAATTATAAAAGATGGCTCAAAGGCAAATGTGGAAATTATCTTTAAAAAAAATAAATAAAAGGAGGAGCTATGAAGGGATTCACTAAGGCAAAACATCTAATCTTTTTTGGGCTGATACTTATCCTTGCTGCCTTTACTGTTGCCAATGCAGCAGAGCCGGTTGTTACAACAGCATGGGTTGAAAAGAACCTCAATAACCCTGATGTTGTCCTGGTTGATGTGAGAAAGGTTGAGGACTACAAGGCAGGCCATATCCCGGGGTCTGTCAATGTCTTCTATGGCTCATGGGCCATTACAAAAGGGGGTCTGAGGAACGAACTGCCAGCACTGGACGACCTCTTTGATATCATAGGGTCTGCAGGCATCACCCCGGAGAAGCATGTGGTTGTCGTAGGACCTGTTGAACCACCGCCAAGCAGATTCGATATAACAAGGGTTGTGTGGACCCTAAAATATGCAGGGGTAAAGAATGTATCCATACTCGATGGGGGATACAATAAGTGGGTTGCCGATAAAAAGCAGGTGTCCACTGATACTGTAAAACCCAAGGCAAGTAGCTATAAGGCAGCAGTAAAGGAAAACCTCATTGTAAATAAAAGCTATGTTATGTCAAGGTTGGGAAAGGCAATCCTTGTAGATGTTAGAGAACCTGATTTCTTCCAGGGGAAAAAGAAACTGGATTTTGTTGCCAAATTAGGGCATATAAAGGGTGCTGTGAACCTGCCAAACTCCCTTATTTTTAATAAAGATGGGACATTTAAAACAAAACAGGAACTCGATAAGGCAGCCACAGATGTAATAGGTAAAGACAAGACAAAAGAGATTATCACATACTGCGATACAGGCAAGACATGCACTGCCTGGGCCTTTATACTCTCAGATATCCTGGGTTACAGTGATGTAAAGATATATGACGGCTCCACAGAGGAATGGACAAAAGACCCGAATGCACCTTTTGAGCCATAAAAAAATTGAGGCCTTTGAAAAAGGCCTCAAACACCTTAATCCCACATCCTCCCTGCTAAGGCAGGAGGGGATGTGGCAAGAACCTTTCTACTAACCTTACATCCCCATAAAGGTATTATTAGCCATTTATAAGCTCGAGCATATCCCTTATAGCCCTGTCGAGCCCTACAAATACAGCCCTGGCTATTATAGAATGCCCTATGCTCAGTTCGTCTATCTCCTCTATCTTTGCTATCTCCCTCACATTGTGATAGTGGAGACCATGACCTGCATTGACACCAAGCCCTAATTCCTTCCCTTTTTTTGCTGCCTCTACGACCTTTTTATACTCCTGTCTCCTCATACTGTCATTAATGGCATCACTATAGGCACCTGTATGGATCTCTATCATATCTGCGCCTATCTTTTTGGCTGCCATGACCTGCTTCTCTTCTGGGTCAATAAAAAGGCTTACCTTTATACCCTTTTCCCTCACCTTTTCAGTGACCTTTTTCAGTCTTCTCGATAGAGAAAAGGCATCAAGACCCCCTTCTGTTGTGAGCTCCTCACGCTTTTCAGGGACAAGGGTTATCATGTCCGGGACCACATCCCTTGCAATCTCCACCATCTCATCTGTGGCTGCCATCTCAAGGTTGAGCTTTGTCCTCACCACCTCCCTTAATAGCCTCACGTCCCTGTCTTTTATGTGCCGTCTGTCCTCACGGAGGTGTATTATGATACCAGAGGCACCAGCCATCTCTGCAATACCTGCTGCGTATACAGGGTCGGGGAAATATGTCCCCCTTGCCTGCCTTATTGTTGCCACATGATCGATATTTACCATTAAGTCCGGCATATTATACCCTCCTGATTTAAATTACATCCTTTTTAGAATAACCCTTACTGTCTCGGGTCTTATCCTCTTCAGGGTAATACCCCTTGTATCAAGGCCTATATCCACCTCTTCTTCATCACCTAAAAAATTACCGTCTATTACATTGGTCTCTATGGTATCCTTATCCTTCAGGGACTCCCTTGAACCCTCTACAGTTACATACTGGGGATACAATGATTTAATCTTATAGATGTCTGACCACTTTTTGTCAAGCCTGGCAACTGTCTTAAGCCTTTTTTCTATTACCCCGTCTATCTCTAAATTTATATAGTCAGGTTTTATATCCTCTGCCTTTAGACCGTTTGGAAGGATAACATTCTCCCTGGAGAGGTTGAGGGTATATCTACCCTCTTTTATTTCTGATAAATCAATCACAATCTTTATATCCCTTGCCCTTAAGTTTTTCATGATAGATACAGGCCCACTAATAGACAGCAATACACTGTCCGGGTCTGTATTTTTAATTATGTATTGTCGGGCAAGGTTATTCAGGGTTACAGGTACGGAGATGGTCATCTTTGTGTCGCCTGTGTAAGAAACTGCAAACCAGAACAGGATTGCAAGGATAATGGATAGAATCTTTAGCCTTATATCTCTTATGATGTAGCTTAAAAGCCTTTTAATCTTTTCCTTCACTTTCTCTTCCTCAATAACTCTATCAATGCAGCCTTTAAGGATTCATTGTTTAATCTTGTATATATCTCCCCCCTGTAGGCATAGGATATATGACCTCTTTCCTCTGAGACCACTATAGCCACAGCATCTGTAATCTCTGATATACCTATGGCTGCCCTGTGCCTTGTCCCGAAGACCTTGTCTATGTCCTCTCTCTGTGTTAGGGGTAGAATACACCCTGCTGCCCTTATCCTCCCCTCCCTGATTATCGTGGCCCCATCATGGAGGGGCGAGCCGGGATAGAATATGCTGAGCAGGAGTTCCGTGTTCACCTCTGCATCGAGCCTGACACCTATCTCCATGAACTCCTCCAGACCTACATCCCTCTCTATCACAATGAGGGCGCCAGTCTTTCTCTTACCCAGTATAACACAGGTATTTACAAGGATGTCATAGAAAAGGGTCTCTTCAAGATATGTTATCCTCTTTAAAAAAGGGCTCCTGCCCAAAGCAAGGAGCATCCTCCTTATATCATCCTGAAATATAACGACTACTATTATTATAAGGGAGCCAACAAAACTGCCGAGTATCCAGCTTAGGGTAAAGAGCTCGAGTTTCTTGGAGATATAGAATACGAACAGGACTATGATGAGACCTACTATAAGCTGGATCGCCCTCGTCCCCTTTATAAATACAAGTATCCTGTAGATGATAAATGACACCAGTATTATATCCAGGATATCCTGCCACCTTAAAAATTCTGTCATGATTTCATCACCGCATCCACGAGCTTTAAAACCTTATTCGCCTTTTTTATGTCATGAACCCTTACAATATCTGCACCATTCCAGACGGATATGGCTATGCTTGCCAGTGTCCCCTCTGTCCTTTCGTCAAGCTCTGTTTCTGTTACCTTTCCTATAAAGGATTTCATGGATGTGCCTATCAGGATGGGCATACCAAGGTCTTTAAAAGACCCAAGCCCTTTTATAATCCTCAGATTGTCTTCTACCCTCTTGCCAAATCCTATGCCAGGGTCGAGTATTATTTTGTCTCTTTTTATACCCTTTGATTCTGCAAGGGCTATCCTCTCTTGAAAATAACCTTTGATCTCAGATACCACATCATCATAGTATGGGTTTGTCTGCATATCCCGAGGTGTCCCCTTTATGTGCATTATTACAACATATGCACCCATCCTGGCTATTGTGTCTGCCATGTTACTATCAAAACCAAGACCGCTTATGTCGTTTACAATCTCGGCACCGGCATCACATGCTTTTTCTGCCACCTCTGATTTGTATGTATCTATGGATATTATAACATCTGACCTTGATCTTATAGCCTCAATAACAGGGATGACCCTCTTAAGCTCCTCATGGGCATCAACAGGGTCTGAAAATGGTCTTGTAGATTCACCACCCACGTCAATGATGTCGGCACCATCCTCCACCATCCTCATGGCGTGTCTTAGCGCATCTTCTATATTAAGATATTGGCCACCATCAAAAAAGGAGTCAGGTGTTACATTCAATATCCCCATTAAAAGGGGTCTTGCCTTATGCAGTAGCCCCTTTATCACCAGTTGTTTCCCTTATGATGCTATCGATCTCCTGGCCGTCCAGGGATTCCTTCTCCAGTAACATATTTGCTATGGCATGGAGGGTCTCTATATTTGTGGTTAATATGTTACGGGCACGTTCAAAGCAACTGTTCACGATGTTCCTCAGTTCCTCGTCTATCTCCTGGGCTGTCTTCTCGCTGAAGTCTCTGTGTCTTGCAATCTCCTTGCCTAGAAAGATGTGTTCCTCATTCCTGCCATAGCTTAATGGCCCGAGTCTCTCGCTCATACCCCACTCGCATATCATCTTTCTCGCAATCTCTGTGGCGCGCTCAATGTCATTTCCTGCGCCTGTGGTCTCATGGTTCAAGACAATCTCCTCGGCAACCCTGCCTCCCAGGAGGATTGTTATATTATCCAGGAGATACTGCTTTGAATATGTATGTCTTTCATCTATAGGGAGTTGCTGGGTAACACCGAGTGCCCTTCCCCTTGGGATTATGGTTACCTTGTGTATAGGGTCTGCATTGGGTATCATCTTTGCCACAAGGGCATGCCCTGCCTCATGGTAGGCGGCATTTTTTCGCTCCTGAAATGGGATGATCATGCTTCTCCTCTCAACGCCCATGAGCACCTTGTCCTTGGCATGCTCAAAGTCCTCCATCTCAATGGCCTTCTTTGACTTTCTTGCAGCAATAAGGGCTGCCTCATTTACAAGGTTCTCCAGGTCTGCGCCAGAAAAACCAGGTGTCCCTCGGGCAAGGATGGATAGATCCACATTATCTGCCAGAACAGTCTTTCTTGTGTGCACCTTGAGTATCTCTTCCCTGCCCTTCACATCCGGGGTAGAGACAACTATCTGTCTGTCAAACCTCCCTGGCCTTAAAAGGGCCGGGTCAAGGACATCAGGCCTGTTTGTTGCAGACATGACAATAACACCCTCATTGGATTCAAAGCCATCCATCTCTACAAGAAGCTGGTTGAGGGTCTGTTCCCTCTCATCATGGCCACCCCCGAGTCCTGCGCCTCTATGCCTTCCAACAGCATCTATCTCGTCTATAAATATAATGCAAGGGGCATTCTTTTTACCTTGATTAAACAAATCACGGACACGGGAAGCCCCGACACCTACGAACATCTCCACAAAATCTGAACCACTTATACTGAAAAACGGGACATTTGCCTCTCCTGCTATGGCCTTTGCAAGAAGGGTCTTTCCTGTGCCTGGGGGACCCACCAGCAGGACACCCTTTGGTATCCTGCCGCCGAGCTTTGTGAATTTCTTAGGGTCTGTGAGAAATTCTATAATCTCCTGGAGTTCTTCCTTTGCCTCCTCTACACCGGCCACATCCTTAAACGTTACCTTGTTCTCCTTGCTTGTAAAGAGCCTTGCCCTGCTCTTACCGAATGCCATAGCCTTGCCTCCCCCTGCCTGCATCTGTCTCATAAAAAATATCCAGACACCTATGAGAAGGAGCATGGGGAACCAGGATATAAATATATTCTGCCAGAAACCGGATTCCTCGTCAGGCTTTGCATGGATTTTTACATTGTGTTCCCTGAGTATCTTCATAAGTTCAGGGTCATCAGGGGCATAGCTTTTAAACTCCCTCCCGTCTTTATATGTCCCGAAGATGTTTTTTCCCTGAATAGTAACAGCGAGGATGTTATTGGCCCTTACAGCCTCCACAAAGTCACTGAATATAACCTGCTCATAGGACTTCTTGGGCTTATAGTATATGTTTAATATAAAAAGCCCCAGGAGTACGATAAAGAGCCATATGAAGATATTCTTGTTTATTGGGTTTATATTAGAATTCTTTGCCATAATAAGGTTTTTACCATAGAAAGCCTTTTATTTTCAATAAATAATCATATATTGTCAAGAAGTTTATATATAAAGCCCATATATAAGATGCCTTGCGGTATTGCCTGTTACTTGAAGCCCCCCCTCAGACCCTACTGCATAACGAAATAGGATATATTTTACCTTTTGAAGGCTGATTGGCTAAGAAAAAGTGGCGCGCCCGACAGGATTTGAACCTGCGACTTTTGGCTCCGGAGGCCAACGCTCTATCCAAACTGAGCTACGGGCGCACTAATTTTTTAATTTTATATCGCATCGTCTATTTTCTCAATATATTTAGGCGGAATTTTCATTGAAAAAAATGTAATATCAAAAAACAGCCCTGATATGATAGATATATATAAAAAAACCTAAAAAAAGGAGGGGCACTATGGATATCAGATTAAAAGAAAGATTTATGGGTCTCTGGGAGAGATATTTTAATGGTGCACCACTGCCTATTGTGTTTTTCTACACCGACCAGGAGGGGGTTGCGCCGAGGGTAAAACCGCCAAAGACTGGCCACAGGTGTGTCTACGCAGATATATACAAGGCCACAAAAGGAAAATCACTCTGCCTCGATAAAGACTCTTTTGGCTGCTTCGGTGGAAAGAGATACCTGGGGTATACACAAGAGTTTATGCCTGATTTTGAATATTTTCTCTCCTGCGGCATACCCGGCAAGATAGAGGGTGAGAGGTATAAAAAATCACCGGACCTGGTCAAAAAATATGTAGAGGCCATGCCTGAATTTAATGCACCGTCGAGGTATATAGTTTTTAAGAGATGGGATATGCTCGAGGAGGGGGATAATCCTGATGTGGTGATATTCTTTGGGACACCTGATGTAATATCCGGGCTTTTTACCCTGTCAAGCTTTGATATTGATGACTTAAATGGTGTCAAGACACCATTTGGCGCAGGCTGTGCGACCATTGTACTCTACCCATACCTGGAGAGGAACTCTGATAAACCAAAGGCAATCATTGGGACATTTGATGTCTCAGCAAGACCGTGTATCCCATCAAATAATTTAAGCTTTGCCGTCCCTATGAACAGATTTGTCACAATGATAGAGAATATGGAGGAGAGCTTTCTTACTACAGGTAGCTGGGCAAAGGTCTCGAAGAGGATAAAAAATGAGATGAAAAAAACTGGGAAATGAAGGCTATACTGGATGTGTATTATGAGAAAGAAAGCTCCCATGCATCCTGTGTAGTATTTAAAGACTGGCAGGATATAACCCCATATGATTCTGCACGTCTAACCCTTCCTGCAGCATTAGATTACCATCCTGGTAGATTCTATGAGAGGGAGTTACCATATTTGATCGCTGTCCTCAATGAGTTTATTTACAGATTCAACACAATAATAATAGACGGCTATGTCTATCTTAAAAGGGATGTGGGGAAGGGGCTCGGGACACATCTTTTTGAATCCCTCCCTTACCCTGTCTCTATTATAGGCGTTGCCAAAAACCCTTTAAAGATAGCTGATTCTTTTATTGCCATTACAAGAGGTGCAAGTAAAAGACCCCTTTTTATCTCTGCCATTGGATGCCCTGTTGAGGATGCTGCCAATTACATACTTTCCATGCACGGAAGATACAGGATACCCACGCTTCTGAAGGTGGCGGATAAGCTGGCAAGGGGGTTATACAGATAGGCTATAAACCCAAGACAATAGAATAGGGGCTTATTAAAAATCAAGATACACAGTAATCACACGGATCTAACCCAGAGCCTGAGGCCATTTTCAAAAAGTCTATAATTGTATAAAAGGACTTGACTATTTGCATGGATGGGCATTATATTGTTTATGTAAAAATTTTCTGGAGGTTTTGATATGCCAATCTACGAATACCAATGTGAATCATGCGGAAAATACTTCGAAATCTTTCAGAAAATAAGTGATCCACCCTTAACAGAGTGTAAATTCTGTAAAGGCAGACTGAACAAACTCATCTCCAACTGCTCATTCCACCTCAAGGGAAATGGCTGGTATGTTACAGATTATAAGAGACCTGTAGATTCTACAGGAAAGACAGCAAGGTCGTCGAACGGCAATGGAAATGGAAACGGTAAACAGTCTGCCCCGGAGCCTGTAACCACCTCTGAGACAAAGACGAGTTCTGAGACAAAGACAACAGAGACATAATTATACAACACAATAACAGGAGAAGGCGATGAACATAGGTGATAAGGTTAGGTTTTCCTTTGCAAAAAAGGAGATGGAAGGGACTGTAGAAAAGATATTTGAAAAGTCAGTCTATATCAAGGCAGATTTCCCGAGACAAAAGGGTAAGATCATAAAAAGAAAGATAAAGGATGTAAAGGCATAGTATAGTATTCTACCTACATCTTACCCCTGCATACCTTTATACATAGACCGCATATGTGGTGACCGAGATTTCTCTTATTCTTGAACTGGGTAAGCATCTCATAGCAACCCAGGTGGTCAAAGGAGGCAGGGTCCTCCTTTATTGCACCTGCAGGACAGGTCACAAGGCATGCCCTGCACTCTCCGCATGAAAACCCTTTTCTTTCATTTACTACAAGGGGTATATCCGTAAGGACAGTATTGTATCGAACATATGCACCAAATACAGGGTGTATAAGCAGGTTGTTCCTTCCAATCCAGCCTATCCCTGATATTACCCCCACCTTTTTGTGTGAGATATGTGCCTTTTGATTCCTCCAATCCACAACCTGTGAGGCTGCAAAGGGAAGGGCATTATAACCCCTCTCCTCTATTTTTTTCGATAGCATATAACCTACCATATCAAGCCTATAATTGAGCTGTCTATAGTGATGGAGATAGAGGAGGTTAGGTCCATCTGTTACTGTATCCAGAACTGCCTTAGAGAGAACAAGGCCAAAAGATATAGCATAGGGTAGTCTGCCTTTTGCGGTATTATCCATCTGAACAAGGTCGTCCTCATATAGAGACATATCACCAAAGCCATAGATATCTATTTCAAAATTCTTAAACCATCCCTCTATCATCCTGTTATTATCTTCCAAGACCCCTCCATTACCTATTGACTTTGTTCTGCATTCGAGACTTTTGACCTCATTAAATAACCCCCTGCTTTTTAAAGTGTATCAAAAGTGCTGTTATGGCAGCCGGGGTTATCCCCGGTATCCTGGATGCCTGTCCTAGAGAAAGGGGTCTTATCCTTGTGAGCTTCTCAACCATCTCCCTCGAGAGACCTGATACCTCGTCATATCTCATGTCCTGGGGTATCTTTTTTTCCTCAAGCCTCTTTGCCCTGTTTATCATCTCTATCTGTCTGTCTTTATAGCCATGATATTTTACATTCAATTCCACCTGATATGCTATGTCCTCTTCTATTCCATCGAGCCTCTCCTCAATCCTTTTCAGTTGGGCTATTGTTATGCCGGGTTTTTTAAGGAGGTCCTCCAGGGTCACAGGGTTTTTAATGCCACCCAATCCCATATCTCTTAGCATATCCTCTGTCTGCCTTGTAGGCCTCAATTTAACAGACCTCAGTATATCATGGGTCTTCTCTATCTTTTTCTTTTTTCTCACTACCATATCATATCTTTTTTTACTCACGAGGCCTATGGCATAACCCTTTTCTGTAAGACGGAGGTCTGCATTATCCTCCCTCAAGAGCAGCCTGTTCTCTGCCCTGGACGTAAACATCCTGTATGGCTCATCTACACCCTTTGTAACAAGGTCATCTATCATGACCCCTATGTATGACTCGTCCCTGCCAAGGATAAACCCATCCCCTCCCTTTACCCTCAAGGCAGCATTGATACCTGCCATAAGCCCCTGGGCTGCTGCCTCCTCATAACCTGTTGTCCCATTTATCTGGCCAGCAAGATACAGGTTCTTTATCAACTTGGTCTCAAGGGTAGGGTAGAGCTGTGTTGGATAAACAAAGTCATATTCAATGGCATATCCTGGCCTTGTAATCTCAACATTTTCAAGCCCCCTGATGCTCCTTAACATGGCCATCTGGATATCAAGGGGCAGGCTTGTGGCAAGGCCATTAGGATAATATTCAACAGTATCGAGCCCTTCAGGCTCAATGAATATCCTGTGTCTCTCCTTGTCCCTGAATCTAACTATCTTGTCCTCTATGGAAGGGCAGTATCTGACCCCTGTACCCTTTATCTTTCCTGTATATAGAGGGGATCTATCAAGACCAGACATTATGGCCTCATGGGTTGTCATGTTCGTGTAGGTAAGGTAGCACGGGACAAGCCTGTTTTTTATCTTTTTGGTGAGGAATGAAAAAGGCCTTGGAGGGTCATCGCTTTCCTGCGCCTCAAGCCTTGTAAAGTCTATTGTCCTGCCGTCAAGTCTCGGGCATGTCCCTGTCTTAAGCCTCCCTATCTGAAAACCAAGCTCTTTTAGACATAGAGACAGACCCACAGATGGAAAATCCCCCATTCTCCCTGCCTCAAAATGTTCAAGGCCTATATGTATGAGGCCATTCAAAAATGTCCCTGTGGTAAGGATAATAGCCCTGCCATAGAATCTCTCTCCCCATCTGGTCTCTATACCCACTACCTCTTTATCCTCTACAATGAGCCTCTCTATAATACCCTGTCTGATGTATAGATTCTCCTGATGTTCCAGCCTTGCCTTCATCCTCATGGCATATCTCATCTTGTCTGTCTGAATGCGGGTGGAACGGACAGCAGGGCCCTTTTTCATGTTAAGTATCCTGAATTGTATGCCTGCTGTATCGGTATTTATTGCCATCTCACCATCAAGGGCATCTATCTCCTTTACAAGGTGGCCCTTGCCTATCCCTCCTACGGCGGGGTTGCAGGACATAAAGGCTATGTGATCGATATTTATGGTGACAAGAAGGGTCTTTGCCCCCATCCTCGATGCAGCAAGGGCTGCCTCACACCCTGCGTGACCTGCACCTACTACTATTACGTCAAATGTATCCATAATGAACACTATAAAATACACTAAAGCCTGTCAGAAAAAAAGGGGCTTTTTCAACTGTTCTACAATAAATTAATATTGGGTTATATTGAAATTATCCATCTATAGCCAATTGATGGCTCAAACATGTTAATTGAGACCTTTGAAAAAGGAGTTTCAACATTAATAGCATTAACCTTAAAAGGATATTCTGGCCACCTAAACTCATAATTAAACAGTTTATAAGTGTCCTTTTTTTCAGACACCTTGTGGGGTGGAAGAGCTTCAATAAATGGTTTCTAAGGCACAGCATCAAATCCCTGCCTGTGGCAGCGGGCGCAGTAGGTATGGGGTGTATTGGTTTTCCAGCCCATCCTGCCTGGGAGGTTACAGGTGCATGCAATCTTAGATGCATACACTGCCATGCCCAATCCGGTAGACCTGCTGAGGATGAGCTTACAACAGAGGAGGCAAAGAGATTTATAGATAAGCTTGCAGAGGTAGATGAATTCAGGATGCTTGTCTATACAGGTGGTGAACCCCTGGTCCGTCCTGATATCTTTGATCTTTTAGAGCACTCTAAAAAGGCAGGTTTTGCCAATGTCATAGCCACAAACGGCACCCTTATCACATATGATTTGGCAAAGAGGCTGAAGAAGGCAGGCGTTGTAGGTGCAGCAATAAGCCTCGATTCCTCTGAAAGGTCTGTCCATAACCGGATACGCTCCAATGAGAAGGCATTTGAGCTTGCCATGAGGGGTATTGAGGCTATAAGAAAGGCAGGGATACTCCTCCAGATTAACACAACAGCAATGGAGTATAATTTTGACACCCTTGATGAGCTTGTAGGGCTTGCTGATATGTATGGCTCGGGCATAATGTTCATGTATCAACTTGTCCCTGTGGGCAGGGGAGAAAAGATCAACGATGCCACCCTTGACCTGAGGGATAATGAGAGGCTTATAAGATTTTTATACAAGAAACAGAGAAACATATCCACCATTATTGAACCAGTAGCTGGCCCCCAGTATTGGCCACATCTCATGGAGAGCACTAAAAAGAATGAAGGCATATGGATGGATATAGCAAGGCAGTGTTTATACGGGTGCGCTGCCGGTAGGGGTTTCGTATATATAAAGGCAAACGGCGATGTCTGGCCATGCCCCTTTGTGGAGATAAGTGCAGGGAATGTGAGAGAGATGCCCTTCAAGAATATATGGGAGAAGGCAGAGATATTCAAAAATCTCAGAGACAGAGAGAACACCTTAAAGGGCACATGCGGTGATTGCAGATACAGGGGGATATGTGGAGGTTGCCGTGGAAGGGCTTACGCTTTGACAGGCGGCTACCTCGCAGAAGACCCATCCTGTTTCATAAACAAGGAGGTTTCTGCACCTGTAAGGCACGAATACATACTAAAGGCTGTAGACCAAAGACTATTGATTTAGTCTCCCATCTACTATAGCCAGTATCTCCCTTATATCGTTTATTATATAGTCTGCACCAGACTCTTTAAAGGACTGCTGCTTTGTCCTCCCTGAAAGGACGCCTGCTGTCTTAAGCCCTGCATCTTTACCGGCTGTAATATCAGTGGGGTGGTCCCCTACAAGTATGGCATCTTTTGGTCTCACCTGGATAGATTCAAGGACATGCTCTACATGGCGCGGGTCAGGTTTTACATACCTTATATGCTCCCTTGTTGATATCCCATGGACATAATCATTGATGTCAGGGAAGACCTGATGGAGGACTGCAATACAGCTCCTGGTTATAATACCATTCTTTATTCCCCTGTCTTTTAGCCCCTTTAATACCTCTCTTGTGTAGGGAAACACATTTTTACCTGCTGCTGCCTCAATCTCCAGTTCCTCCAGTCTTTTGAATGCCTCCATGGAGAAGGCACTGCCCCTTTCACCCAAGCGCCTTTCAAGCTCATATATCATCTCTATTATGTAAAAGCCATCCAGGCATTTAAGCGTTTCAGGGTCTGTATATCCCCTGGCAATCTTAAAGACTTCCTCTCTTAGAAGACCAAAATCAAGGGTAAGTTCGGTTAAGGTTCCATCAAAATCAAAGACTACGGCTCTGAATATGGAATATGACATACCCCTGTCTTCACCAAGAAAAAGCAGAAAAGCTTTTATCCTTTCAGTTCTATCAAACCAGGTCTATCTTCTTTACCCCAATGACATTGGGCAGAGACTGTATCTCCCTTATAACATTGTCTTCTACCTCTTTATCCAGGTCGAGAAGGGATATAGCGAGCCCACCTATGCTCTCCCTGCCAAAGTGCATACCGCCAATGTTTATGCCCCTGATAAAGAATACATTGCCTATGCTGGCAATAACTCCTGGTTTATCATAATTATAGATGAGGAGCATATGGCCTTTCAGGTCTGCCTCAAGGTATATATTATTAATCTTTATAAGCCTTGGCTCTTTTTTGCCAAATAGCGTCCCCTCTATAGTATTCTGATTCTTTTCGCCCCTTACTGTTATAGTAATAAGGGATGTGAAGTCTTCAGACTCTTTGCTCTTTAGCTCCTTGAGCTTAATATCCCTACTCTTTGCAACAAGGGGTGCATTTACATAATTCACGCCCTCAAGCTGCTGCGAAAGGATATTTTTTATTATCCCCTGTGTCAGTATCTTGGTGTCTGTCTCAGATACCTCACCCATATAATTTATCTCAATGGATTTTATGGGAAAATCTGTTATGTATGATAGAATGGTGGCAAGATTCTCTGACAGCTTTAGATACGGTGCTATCTTTTTTGCCATATCAAGGGATAGAGATGGTGCGTTGACACTGTTTTTGATAACGCCGTTCTTAAAGAAATCCACAATCTGATTTGCAATATCGATTGCCACCTTATCCTGTGCCTCTTTTGTGGATGCACCGAGATGAGGCGTGCAGACTGTCTTGTCGGAAAGGACAAGGGGGTTATCAGGAGGAGGTGGCTCCTGTTCAAAGACATCAAGGGCAGCACAGGCAACATGGCCTTTCTCAAGTGCCTCAAGGAGGTCTTTTTCATTTACAATAGGACCTCTGGCAACATTGATTAAGATAACGCCCTTTTTCATCTTTGCAATTGTGTCCTTGTTTATAAGGTTTCTTGTGTCTTTTACAAGGGGCACATGTATAGCAATAAAGTCACTCTCTTTCAATAGTGTATCAAGGTCAACAAGCTCAATACCTTTGCTTTCTGCAAATTCTTTGGATACGTAGATATCATATGCAAGGACCCTCATGCCAAGGGCAAGCGCCTTTTCTGCCACAAGGCTTCCTATGTTTCCTATGCCTATAACACCCAGGGTTTTTTCGTATATCTCTATACCCATTAGGGCCTTTTTCTCCCACTTGCCCTGTTTCATTGTCCTGTCTGCTATGGCAATCTTTCTTGCTGCTGCAAACATAAGGGCAATAGAATGCTCTGCTGCTGCAAGTGCATTGCCCTGGGGTGTGTTCATGACAATAATACCTTTTTCTGTAGCAGCAGCCACATCTACATTATCTACACCAATGCCTGCCCTTCCTATAACCTTCAGATTTTTCCCATTTTCTATTATCTCCCTTGTTGCCTTTGTTGCGCTCCTGACCACAAGGGCATCATAATCTCCAATAATCCCTTTTAATTGCTCACCTGTCAGGCCTGTCTTGACATCAACATCGAGGTTGTTGGATTTCAGGATATCCAGTGCCTTTTCAGATAGCTGGTCTGCAATGAGGATCTTCATCTTGTATCTCCTTCCCTTATTAAATGCTTTTTATATGGCTTATGGAGGCCTTTAGAAAAGGCCTCACACTATATATCTTTCAGGCAGTCTATTGCCTTTGCAACACCTGTACCCATCTGGAATTTATAACCAAGGTCTCTTAAGGTAAATTCAAGGGCGGCTATGGCGGTGATGACATCGTATTTATCAGCATAACCGAGCGTTGCTATTCTGAATATCTTGCCTTTCAACTGGTCCTGTCCACCGGCACCGGTCACACCGTACTTCTTCCACATGGATTTATATATTGCCTGACCATCTATGCCTTCAGGGGCGACAATGGCTGTAACAGCAGGGCTTGGTGTTTTAGCAAATATCTTAAGGCCTAAAGCCTTTGCCGCCTCGCGGGTTGCGTTTGCAAGGACATCGAACTTTTTATATATGTTTTCAAGCCCCTCTTCCTTTATCATCCTTAAGGATTCCCTAAGACCTATAATAAGGGATATGGCAGGTGTGAAATTTGTCTGATTCTTCTGGAGGTTAGTGAGTTCTTTTTGCCAGTTGAAATAAAATCTGGGAATCTTTGAGGTTTTATTGAATTCCCATGCCTTATCGCTTACCCCGGCAAAGGCAAGCCCCGGTGGCAACATTAAAGCCTTCTGAGAACCGCCAACAAGGACATCTATACCCCATTCATCCATAGGAAGCTCAAAAACACCAACTCCGGTTATCCCGTCGACCACAAGGATTGTCTCAGGATAATTCTTTACAATGTCAGCAACCTCTTTTACAGGAAATCTAACACCTGTAGATGTCTCTGTGGCCTGCATATAAACAGCCTTTACACCCGGATTTTCTTTTAAAGTCTTTTCAACAAGTGCAGGATCAAGGCTATCTCCCCATGGCAGATCTATATTGATTGTTTCAACGCCATATGCCTTACAGATATTTGCCCATCTCTCACCGAATTTTCCACTTCTCACACATATAGCCTTATCTCCAGGGGAGAGCATATTTGTAACCGCACCCTCCATAGCCCCTGTACCTGAAGATGCAAATATCAAAACCTCATTCTTTGTCCCAAAAAGGTATTTCAGATTTTCTCTGACCTCTTCCACGACTGCCTCAAACATGGGGTTTCTGTGGTGTATGATGGGCTCGGCCATCTTTAAAAGGACTTCTGGTGGTATTGCTGTTGGTCCTGGTGCAAGTAAATATCGCTTTTGCATTGTATATACCTCCTTTAAATTGAGTTTTATTTTCTACCAAAAACATCTGAAAAAGACAAGAAAAATGATTAGGTTACAAGACAGATAAAATTTTTTTGTTGACATTCTTCTTAGATTCGTTTAGGAAATCTAAAAAACTTTAATGAGGAGGAAGATTATGCCTGCAAAAGTTGATGAAGATGCCTGCACAGGATGCGGAGCATGCTCAGAGGTTTGTCCAGCGGATGCCATTACTGTGGATGACACAGCAAAGGTTGACCCTGAACTCTGCACAGAATGCGGTGCATGCACAGAGGAATGCCCGGTAGAGGCAATCACACTGGAAGAGTAAAAACACTCTAAAAAATAAAAGGATGGGTGAGAAACCCATCCTTTTATAATCAATCCTTTTTCCCTAAATCAGCTTACAGTCCCTTAACAACAATCTCAGAAAGGTCTAATGCCTTCATGGTTTCTGTCTTTTCCTTATCTTTGATGGCATCTTCCATCATTATAAGGCAATAAGGACAAGCAGTCACAACTGTATTTGCTGATACGGCGATTGCCTCATCGATACGGAGGTGGTTTATCCTCTTATGGTGTTCCTCCATCCATATCCTTCCACCGCCGCCACCACAGCAGAAGCTTCTGTCGTGATTTCTGCCCATCTCTACATAGCTGCCCTGTTTTGCCTTGGCCACTACATTTCTTGGTTCATCAAATATCCTGTTTACCCTGCCCAGGTAGCATGGGTCATGGAATGTTATTGTGCCTTCTATGGCCGGGTTAATCTTTAGTTTTCCTTCATTTATGAGTTTCCAGATAAACTCTGACTGATGGTATACCTCAAAATCACCGCCCACCTGGGGATACTCATTTTTCAGTGTATGGTAGCAGTGTGGGCATGTTGTTATTATCTTTTTGATGCCCATCTCTTTAAGGAGTTCTACATTGCCCTGGGCAATACCGAGATAAAGGTCTTCATTGCCGCATCTCCTTGCAGGGTCACCACAGCAGGTCTCTTCCTGTCCAAGTATGCCAAAGGATACGCCTGCAGTATTCAGTATCTTTGAGAATGCCTTGGCTACTTTTCTGTTTCTGTCATCAAGGGATGCAACACAGCCAACCCAATATAGGTATTCTACCTCTTCCTCACCGATCATCTTTATATCCAGGCCTTCTATCCACTCTGTCCTCTGCCTCTTACCCATTCCATAGGGGTCAACCTTCTGCTGGAGGTTCTTGAACAGTAGCCTTGTCTCTGATGTTGTCTTACTCAGTGTCAGGGTCAGATACCTCCTCATCTCGATGTTCTTATCAAAGGTTGGGATGGAGACAGGGCAGTTAACCTGACATGCAAGGCATGCAGTACATGACCACAGTGTCTCTTCCTGGATTACAGTGTCAATTAGACCATCCTCATTCTTTTGACCCTGTGCTGTCCTCTCCCACTCTGCCTTGAGGTCCTGGATAAACTGCTTTGGAGACAATGGTTTCTCGCTGTTGTATGCAGGGCATAGATCCTGGCACCTTCCGCATCTTGTGCATGCATCAAGGTCGAATATCTGTCTCCAGGTAAAACCCTCGATGGAATTGACACCGAACTCCTCAGCATTTTCAAAGTCCTCAATGGGTGCAATGGCACCCCTTGGGCTGTCTTCCACTCCCCTGAACATCATATTAAGGGAAGAGGTGATTATATGGAGAAGCCTTGAATATGCAATATATACAATCAGACCAAAGGATAGAATCATGTGGATATACCAGAAGACAGCGTGGGGTATATAGGTTGTCCCTTTTTCTGCTGCCGGGAAAATGGATGATGTTATCCAGCCTATAAAGCTCCACACCTCATATGGTTTTGGGTCTGCTGCAATCCTTGCGCCCTCTACGAGGAAACCTGTAACAAGGACAGCCAGTATCCATAGAAGCACTATGAGGTCATCGGGCTTATTGTCAAGTCTTGTGGGTTTGACCACATACCTGCGCCATATAGCCATGAGGATACCTATAATGGCAATGGCACCGGCAAGGTCAGTCAGGAACGAGAAGACAAGGTAAAAATCCCCTTTTATGAACTCTACGCCAAAGATCAACCTTATAACGTCGTCCTGTATAGCAATAAGTGCAGTTGCAATGGCCAGTATGAGAAAACCCCAGAATATAAAAAAGTGCATCCAGCCGGGGTATGCCTCTCTAAGGATAGATTTATGGAAGATACCGTTTGCTATAAAATATCCTATCCTTTCGCCAAGCCTGTCTGTAAATTTAAATGTTGTTGGCTTCCCTATCTTCCACATGGCATATCTTTTTTTGATACCGTAAATGAGGGCGATGAACGTTGCCACCATTAGGGCATAGGAGATCCATCGGGCACCTCCACCAACATTCCAGAAAATTTGCCTTCCAATCTCTTCCATTGCCAGCCTCCTGAATATTGTTTTTTTATCTCATGTATAATTTGTGATATTTTTCATATGCAATATAAAATCAAAAGACATATAAAATCAATAAAAAATTGGTTCATCCACATAAACTGGAAAAAAAAGTTTATCTTGACAAAGGAAAACAGTAATTGTTATAAATTTTCACCAAATATATAGGCGCGTAGCTCAGTGGGAGAGCGCTACCTTGACGCGGTAGAGGTCACGGGTTCAATACCCGTCGCGCCTACCATAAAATATATAAACCAGATATGCAATCCTTAAAATATTAACCAATGACTAAGATTCTCCAAACTGAAAAAACACAAAATAAAAGATGAGGCATAGATGAGAACAATAACACTTCTTACAATCTCCAATATCTTTATGACCTTTGCATGGTATGGTCATCTTAAATTCAAGGATTCACCTCTATGGAAGGTAGTATTTATAAGCTGGCTAATAGCATTTGTAGAATATTGCTTTCAGGTCCCTGCCAACCGTATAGGACACAAGACATTCTCTGCTGCCCAATTAAAGGTCATACAGGAGATAGTTACCCTTGTTGTCTTTGCAGTATTCTCGATTCTTTATTTGAAAGAAGGCATAAGATGGAACTATATCGTTGCCTTCCTCATGATTATAGGTGCATCTTTTTTTATGTTTAACAAATGGTGATTACAATAAACTTCCCTGTTGTCCATGAGGGAAAAAAGTGTTACCATAAAAACAGTGGATACCCAGAAAACATCCGAGAACCGTGATGGATGCATGAAAGGCTTCGGGGACATCCTCGAGATAGTCCATCTTTTGAGCTCAAGCACATCACCTGAACAGATCATAGAGGCAGTCCTCAACCATCTCTGTGAAAAGCTGGGAAAAAGGGCAAGGTGTGCATTTCTCGAGGGTGATGATTTAACCCTGAGATACTGGGCGGGTCAGCATCTGTGTCCTTTGAAGGGATTGCAGATCCATAAAGACAGCGTAGTATGGGATACTGTAAAAAAAGGCATCCCTGTTAATCTTACAGACCCCCATTCAATAAATGGTTATACACACACCCTCAGTGAATCAATAAAAATAAAGGCCATAATCCCTCTTGCTTATATTGACCCATTAACCAATGAAGAAAAGAAGCTCGGTGCCCTTATTGTGGATTCAGGGCAGGAGGGGACACCCATCTCCAGTGAAGAGTTCGAGTATCTCCAGGTTATTGGACACCTCCTTGGTGCAATAATCGGGAGGGCACACCTTATTAAAATGCTTATGTCATCCTGCCAGCGTCAGGAGACAATACTCCTTGAGACTGCCCATAATTTCAGAAACCGTATTGTAGCTATTGCAGGTCTTTCAAGGAGGATAGCAAAATCAGCCAAAGGCACAGAGCTTGAAGAAAAGGCAAGAAGGCTCATTGAAGAGGTGGAGCACCTCGAGGCAAACCTCGTTGAATTCGAAAATTATATGTCTCAGAGAGATTAGACCTTAAGGGATATCCTCCCACTAAATCTGGATTTAGGATTTTATAAGCCTGTAGTCTTTAGTCGCCAGTCTATAGTCTATATTAGAAAGATGCCCAGGGCCTCTCAAAAATTAACTATTGAAAAAATCACAGTAATCTGTCAAATATACTGCATAGCTTTAATAAGTTAGATTCTTCAGGTCTGATTTAATAACGCCTGTTTGAATAGAATATTGGCTTTACAGCTTAGAGTAATAAAAAAGGAGGATTTCTGAAAAGATGAGCTTGATAGAAGCATACATAATCACATTCATTGCGAGCTTTTGTTCCCTTGTTATAGAGATGGTAGCAGGTCGTATACTTGCCCCCTTTGTGGGCGTATCCATATATACATGGACGAGTATAATAGGTGTCATCCTTGCCGGGATAAGCATCGGGGCATACATAGGCGGGAAACTTGTTGACAGATTCCCTACTAGAAAGACACTGGGGTGGTTACTCCTCATATCAGGGATTACCTCTCTCACCATTATCCCCCTTACCTATGCCATTGCTGCATATAGATTTCCTGTATCACTCATGTTGAGGATATTCATTGTCACCACTATTATATTTTTTATCCCTGGATGTGTTCTCGGTACTATCTCCCCTGTTGTGGTAAGACTTACACTGAAAAACCTTGATAAGGCGGGCAATGTTATAGGCAAGATCTATGCATTTTCAACGCTCGGCGCTATAATCGGTACATTTGCCACAGGCTTTTTCCTTATATCCTATATGGGCACAAGAAGTATAGTCTTTACCATGGGTATTATACTCATACTTGCTGCTATATTCTCCGGGTCACTATTCAGGACAAAAAAGATGGCCGTGCTGTTTCTTGTTGTTGCCGTGCCTTTTTTATGGCTCATATACCATTACCTTTACAGGCCCCCTCTTCAGAAAAACACATACCTCTATAAAGAAAGTGACTATTTTACTATAAAACTAACAAAGACAGTAAGCAAAGACAATAATACCCCTCTTGAGGCAATGATACTGGATAACCTTATACATTCGTATGTTGCCCTTGATGACCCCTATCATATTGAATACGAATACGAGAGGATTTATTCGGATGTCTTGAAATGGAAATTTAGAAAAGATGAGCACTTCAAAAGCCTTACTATAGGTGGTGGTGGCTATACCTTTCCAAGATATATGGAGGTATACTACCCTAAGGCAGATATAGATGTAGTGGAGATTGACCCGGAGGTGACCAGGATTGTATATAACCATCTGGGGCTGCCAAAGACTACGAGAATCAAAAGCTACAATGAGGATGGGCGCTGGTATGTCATGAACTGCAAAGAGAAGTATGACCTCATATTCACAGATGCCTATAATGACCTCTCCATACCCTATCACCTGACCACTAAGGAGTTTCTCCAGCAATTAAAGGATATTATGAAGCCCAATGGCCTGCTCATGTCTAATATTATAGATAATTTCCATAAGGGGGCCTTTCTACCGTCTTATATCAAGACCTTGTCAGAGGTGTTCGGGAGAAAGAATGTCTATCTTGTGTCTGTAAGCCCTGATTTCGAAAATACAAAGATAAGTACATTCATAGTAATTGCATCAAACGGTCCTATGGATATAGATAACTTTGTAAGATATGTAAAGACTGAGCTTAAGGAACATGCAAAATCCTATGTTGTCCCCGAGAGGATGATGGAAGATTTCCTCAATAAAGAATATGCCATAGTAATAAGGGATGACTATGCACCTGTTGATAATCTTGTAGCACCTGTATTTGAGGAGAGGTTCGGGTATAACAGAAAAGGCTGATCTCGATTAATTCTTCTATAGTTTAATGTACAGAAGGCATCCCTTTCATGATGCCTTCTTTTTTTTCATGGATGACTTTTTCCAGGGTCTCCATATAATCCAGGGCATAATACCGGCTAAGAAAGCCAGAAAACAGGGGATACCCAGAAAAATCATGAAAAAAAGCCTCCACCCCTTTTCATATTCCCTCGAGTGCCCCATCAGGTTATGAGAAGGCAGTATGCCCATCCTGATAACATAGATAACCCCTATAAACCCAGCGCATGTCAGGCAGGCAGATAGAATCAAAACTATCCTCTCAAAGATGGCCTTATCAGATAGCATCGTATGTATTATAACATTTTATATTTGAAGATTTTAAGGAAAATCCAATACGAAATCTGGTTTTCCATCAGTTTTACAAATCCCTTTACAATCTATGAATTGATTTGTTATACAGAGCCTATGGCGCGATTAATGCTGTCTATTAAGGTCATAGTTTTTTTATTACTTTCACAGATTTTTTTTATTAGCCCTTATGTTCAGGCAAAAGATGTCCTTGAAAAGAAACAGCTGATTGTAAGGGCAGACCATAACTACCCTCCCTATGAATTCCTCGATAATAAGGGAGACCCCCAGGGTTTTAACATAGATCTTATTAAGGCCGTTGCAGAGGTCATGGGTCTAAATATAAAGATAAGCCTTGGCCCATGGAATGAGGTTAGGTCTCAACTGGAAAAAGGGGAGGGCACTGGTCTTGGATTATCAACAGTATACGGGATTATAAAACAGAGCGGTGGAAATATATGGGTCTATTCTGAGGCGAATAAGGGCACAACATTCAAGATATACCTTCCCTGTGTTGACAAAAAAGAGGGAGATAAAAAAGATGGCTACATGGCTAAAGAGACATTTAGAGGCAGCGAGACAATCCTTATAATAGAAGATGAGGAAGGTGTAAGGGAATCCGCTGCAGAGATGCTCAAGATGCAGGGATATAATGTTTTGAAGGCAGGAAATGGGGAAGAGGCAATATCTGTCTGCAGTGGATATAAAGATGATATACACCTTGTGCTGCTGGATGTGGTTATCCCTGGGTTAAGAGGCCCGGAACTATTTGAAAAGATAAAGGAGATACATCAAGAGTCAGCAGTGCTTTTTATGTCAGGGTATACAGATAATGTGATTGTCCATCACGGGATTTTAAAAGAGGGGTTAGAGTTTATCCAAAAACCCTTTACCCTTGAAGATATCTCAAAAAAAATAAGAGAGGTCCTCGATAAAAAAGGAAAAAAAATTGGTTAGGTTTCCAGGGCCTTAAAAAAGTTTTATGGAGATCTTAAGAGAAGAAAGAAGACTTGATTTACATAAAAAAATACTTTAGATTATATCCAAGGCGGGCATAGCTCAGCTGGTAGAGTGCAAGCTTCCCAAGCTTGATGCCGCGGGTTCGATCCCCGTTGCCCGCTCCATATAACTTATTGAAATTATTGAATGTGGCTATAAAAAATATCCTCTTTTTCTCTGTCCCTAAAACACCCACACAAAAAAGATTGTTGATTAATCTATGTTTTTTAAAGAACTCATATTAAAAAGAGTTTTTGAGCTGAACTTGCAGTCTTGTTATGCAAACAAGTCTATTCTGTGGAAGGTTGATACCGTACTGTTCTCGAAGAGAAATACACCAGAATCAAAGATTTCTCCGTAAGAACCTTTTATGTTTTTAATCTGAAAGGGAGTAGGAACAGTTGTTAGACATATAGCCCCTATGCCCTTGTCTTTTAAGGGCGTAATAATATCTCTTCCTGATGAATCTTTTTCCCAAACAGAGAGTTTGACAAAGACCGCATCTGCCTCGTCAATCCAGTTGTTTTTGTCATCGTCATAGTCGGATAATTCAGAGATGGCATTACCACTCTGTGCGCCTATCACCTCTTTGCCATCATTGATTTTTCTGTCATTATTTTTATCTATTACAAGAAACCCGCTCCCTTCTTTTACAAAATTAATCTTATCAATAACACCATCGGCATCAATGTCGAAATCAATGGTGTGTTCTGAAAGGCCATTAAAGACACCTGAGAGGCTCAAAACAATAGGGTCTTTACCTTGAATCTGTCTGTTAATGGATACACCTGCCTCATAAAGGGAGCGATTTAGTCTTACAGAGGCATTAAAATTATATATTTTTCCTTCGCTTGTTACCACATAGCCCTCTGCCTTGAAATCAACATCCTCTTTTTCAAACTTTTCTGTGAAATCAATAATTGTTACTTCATATCTTTGAGAAGTATCTTGGTTTTCTTGAGATGAATAACCATTCTGACCCTTTATCGAGATTTGATCTGGGATCTTTACCCCGAACATGGCCTCGATGAGTAAACGGGCAATCCTCTGTTTTTCTGTCAAATAGTCATCCTTTTTGTATTCAAGTGTGGTATCCCAGGCCTTTTTATTTTCGTTGATCGGCCTTGGAGAGGCAATATCAACACGATCTCCCTTTGCTATAGGTCTTGTTATTTCGATGTGTGTATTTTTTTGTTTGTATGTAGCATTATAGACAGATGACAAACCTATTGCAGAGTATTCTACCCTCATAGTAATATCTTTATCGGCATGGTTTATGTAAAACTTAAGGAACATTAAAAGGCAAAACTCATGGCACAAAAAAGGCTATCAAGGCCAAAAGTCTCTCTATTATGAAAACTATATCTGCATTGTGGGTCTTTTTTTCACAAATATCATCA
>ERZ795060.829-NODE-829-length-40406-cov-5.867537_pt1 | contig 40406 bp, 50 predicted proteins | sample MGYA00375144_ERZ795060 | MGnify/ENA primary metagenome ERZ795060 (study PRJEB30189, sample SAMN05720157) | activated sludge metagenome | isolation source: anaerobic digester from wastewater treatment plant | place: Japan | collected 2015-05-15 ... | reverse complement strand
GGAGCTTCGAGCTCCGCGCGTGCGCGCGGCCTTCTCCTTATGTCGGAATCCCAGGGGGGCAAGCCTCGCCCCCGGTGATTATGCTTCCAGCAGCGGCGGCGGGTCCACGGCGAAGCGGAGAAGCACCTCTCGCAGGGAAGCGTAATCTGCCAGATTCGCCACTTCCGCGGGCGAGTGGTTGCCGCGCGTGGCTATGAGGAGCGCGAGCACAGGCGCGGGCAACCCCACTTTCGGAAAGGCGCGGGCATCGGTGCCGCTGACGTTATACACCTCGGTTTGCAGCAGCAAGCCCCGCCGGTGGAACCACTCCAGGACCAGATCGCGCATCGCCGGGCTGATGAGAACAGACGCATCGGAGAGCGTCAGCACCGGCCCCTTCCCCAGCAACACCCGCTGCTCCGGGCTCTCGTAAGTGGCATCGAGGCAGATGACCAGGTCCGGCTCGATGGCGCGCGCGAGCACCGTTGCCCCAAAGCCGCCGAACTCCTCGGCTGCCGTTGCCCCCAAGACCACCTCGAAGGCGAGCCCATCCGCCGGCAATGCCCGGGCGACCTCGCAGAGGAGCCCACATCCCAGACGGTTGTCCAGAAACGGCGACGTGATCTCGCCCTTTCGTGAGATCGTGGGTTCGGCAGCGAAGCAGACACGGTCGCCATGCCTGATGGGCGTGCCCGGATCACGGAAGTGGTAGGTGCGGCGTCCCTCCTTGTCGGCTTTGCAGTGGAGGCGGACCGGCACCTTCCCCCCGGCGGTTTTCAGGATGGCCGGCGTGGATTTTCCCTGGAAGCCGGCTCCGCCGAGCGGCAGCACATAGAGGCTTTTCCTCTCGCGGCGCTCTACAGTAAAGCCCGGCGAGTCCATGTGCGCAGTGATCAGCAAGCGTGGCTTGCGCGACGCGCCGCCCGGGCACCGGGCCGAAATGGCATACGCCCCGTGCCTCGTGACCCTCCATCCGGCATCTAGCCACTCTCGCGCAAGCACAGCGGCCACTTCGCCCTCATCCCCAGGCGTGCTGTGGCAGCGCAGCAACTCCAGCAGCGTCTCGTTATCCATCGCGACCTACTTCGCTTTCGCCAGGGCTTCAACCCGCTTCAGGTCGATCTCCTCGCCTTCCGATGGGAAGGAGAAGGGGATCAGCTCCCACTCCTCGGTGTAGGATGCGGATTTGCCGGGGCGGATCGTCTCGCGCGGGCCGATTGGCTCCAGCTCAGTGAACTGGGGCACGTAGTAGAGTGAGACAGTGAAGGCGGCCATCTCGCTGTAGACGCGGTTTGGGTAGACGGGGAAGCGCTTCACGAAAAGAAGATCGTTCGGCATCGCGTAGGCCATCCAGCCGGCCATGGAGTCGATCCCGAACTTGGGCTGCGACGGCACCGCGCGCACCTCCAGGAAGCCATCGCGCCGGCGAATGGCCGGCTCCTCGGCGGGAGAGTAGTTCATCACCGGGCCGGGACCATACAGGAGGTATCCCTTTGGAAAGCGGCTCTGCGGATTCAGGGGAATCACGAAGATCCCGCCAGGCGCGGCGAGCGTCCGGCTCCAATGGCACCAGTGCTTCGTCTCCTTCGAGACGTTGCGAATGGTCTGGCGCACGGTGAGACGCGAGCCCTTCGCGGCCAGCCGGAAGTCGCGGACGAGCTGCACACCCGTGGAAGGATCCGGCTGGCTGGTCATGCGGGCGGCACGGGAACCGGTGATCTCGGCCTTCCAGGCCCCTAGCCACAGGATGGGGTGCCTCGGGATCGTCATCTCGGGGCCGATATCAAGCCGGCCGCCGCAGATATCCACCGTCCGCTTCCCGGGAGTGTAGGTCCAGCCGTCGTGGTTTGGATCGCGGTAGAGCGCTTCTCGGCCCTCCATCGAGTAGCTCAGCACTCTTCCGCCGCAGTGCGGCCCGAGGACCACGCGCGTGGTTTCGTTGCGGAGCTCGATGCACCTGGTGTAGCCGGCGAACTCAACCATCGCCGTGCCAGGATACTCCCGGGCTGCCACGGGAGCGGCCAGCATTCCCAGCATCACCGCCGCGAGAAGAAACATGCCACGGGTCATGAGCTTCTCCGAGAGGAGAGATCGCGCCGGGCGCCTGCCAGCTGGGGGCTCGTTGCCTCACCAACGGAAGGGCGCCCGGCGATGCAACCTTATCGGTCGCCCGAGGGGCTCTCTTAGCGCAAGACGATCCGCTTCGTCGCCTTGCCCCGGGTGACCTCGACACGCACGGGCTGGCCGGGCTTCACCGGCACCGAGATCATGGCGCCGGTTTGGGGCTTTCCGTCCACGACGACGCGCGCGCCCTTCTCCGCGGTGACCAGGAGCGTGGTGCCTTTGGCACCGGTGACGAAGCCCGCCACCGCCGCCGGGGCCCGGCGCAGGAACTCAACACGCTCCGCCACAGCGCGCCGTGTCTCCTCGATCACGCGCGGGTCGTCCGTCGCATCCACCGTGCTCAGGGCAACCCGCGAGACGAGCTCGAGCATCTGCGCTTGGCCGGAAAGCCGGGTGTCGGAAACTCCAAGCGCCTTCAGCACCCGGTCCTGCTCCTCCGCGAAGAGGGTCAAGAGGTCGTAATCCTCCACGCCTTCGCGGTAGAGCTCCCAGCGAATGCTGTCGATCGGCGCGCCCTTGCGATCCTTCGTCGGGTAGAGGAAGAAGCCGCCGCCGTTCTGTGGCGCGTACTGGTTGGGCACGGTCCAGGGGTCGCTCTTCCACTGGCTGATGGCCCACCACTCGACGCCTTCGATGCCGTAGCGGCGGAGGCGCCACGGGAAAGCTCGCATCCGCAGGGAGGAATCCATCACGTCGAGGCTATACAGGTCATTCTCGTACGCCCAGAGGGAAGCGCCCTTGGCACGCACCTTGGCAGCCGCCTCCGAGGAGTAGGTGCTTGGCCAGGGAAGGTTCCAGATATCGACCCAATCGAGGAGCTCGTCCTCCACGCCCGCGGTCAGGTAGATGCGCGCGTCGGGAACGGCCTTCTTCACCAGGCGGGCGAGGTGGATGCACATCTCCTTCATCTCGCGGTTTTGCGGCTCGTCCCAGATCTGCCAGAGGGCATAGGGGAGGAGACCTTCAGCGCGGAGAGCGTCGCCCACCTGCTTGCAGTAGCTTTCAAACGCCCGGTCGAACTCCGGGGTGAACACCTCGAAGCCCTGCCACTTCTTATCCTTGGCGTAGAGGCCGCTCGCGTCGCCCAGGAAGATGGCGGGCACGTTGAAGACCTGGAACCCGTAGCGGCGGATGTTCTCGTCCGCGGTCTCCTTCAGCTTGGAGGTATCGACAACTACCGTATCGCCCTCACGTTTGGCCGTGATCCCGCCGATGTAGCTCGTGCCAGAGCAACGATGCTCGCGCAGGTTCTGCCGGAAGAGCTCCATGTAACCCTCATGGCTCTGCCAGATGCGAGCGATCGTCCTCAAGCGGGGATGCTCCGGGAGGTCGAAGCCATAGACGCGAACCGAGAGCGGGACGGATGCTTTGAGGCCCTTGCCAGCGAGCGTCACACTTCCCCGGTAGTCGCCTGCCGGTGTGCCCCGGGGCACCTTCAGGGTAATCCAGAGCGCGGTCGTCTGCCCGGCGGGCAGCGTGGCGGTCTCGTCCGGGAGAAGCGGGTCGGGCGTGAGCCCGGTGTAAGAGCGGCCGGCTTTCGGCTCCTTCACATCAATCAGGCCGACGAAGCGCGCGTTTAGCGCCGAGGCGGGAATCTTCCTTGGGCCGGCCAGATCGGTGAACGAAACGCGAGCTTCCTCGACCGCCCGTGCGGGGCGCACGCAGAGCTGCACCGCCTCATACTCGTCGCCGGCGGCGCAAAGCGCGATCCCGTTCCCCCGTGCCTTCGGCGGCTCCTCGTTGGGGAAGACTTTGCGGAGCGGGCCTTCCCACCAGAGCGCGGTTCCCGGATTCGGGTCGGGAAGCCGCTCGCCCACCGAGGCGACCATCCAATCGGTGGGATCGACAGCCTCCAGGCTGATGTCGTCGATCAGGACGTCGGCGCCGGCGCCATTGATCCAGACGGTGAGGTAGAGGCCGCCCCACTCCTGCTGAGCGGCAAACTCGGCGACGGCCTGGTGCCACTTGCCCACATGGGGATCGACAGGCGGGCGGATGAAGCGCCAGCCCTTCTCCTGCCACGGCGTGAGCGCCCGTCCATCCCGGCCGGCCGAGGCAATCCGTAACTCGATCGCTTTCGGCGCCTTGTTCGCCTTGAGCCAAACCGATAGCCGGAAAGTGCGCGAGTCATCCGGGAGCGCTATCATCCGGCCGTGGGTGAGTCCGATAAGGACCTTCTCCCCCTCGGGCACCGTGGTGATTCGGATGGCATTCTTGCCCGTGTGCGCCTCCGCGGTAGTGATCCCGAACTCGCCGTGGCCATAGCCCTCCGGACGGAGGGCTGCCCACTGCCCCAGGCCCTCCTCGAAGCCGCCATTGGCTACCGGCACGGGCGCCGGCGCCGCGGACACCATCCGACACGCGGCCAGGAGCAACAGGGGAACCGTGTAGAGAAGAGTTGCCGCTCGAAACATGACCACCTCCAAGACATCCATGGTGGGGGCTGCCACGGTGTCGCGCCACGCCGGGCGCCTGGCTGATCACCCAAACGGGCCAGCCAGGCGCCATCTACCATGGCCTCTCCGGCAGGCCTACTCAATCCAGACTGCGGAGGAACTGAACGGCCTTGCGCACGTCCTCCATGGCGTTCTCGCCGCACTCGCGCTCGATAGCGTAGTAGCCTTGATAGCCGTTCGCCTTGAAGATCTTGTGCAGCTCCGGCCAATTGGTCATGCCGGTGCCCAGAGGCACCTCGGCCCTGCTACCATCCGGGTGGAGGACCGAGTCTTTGGCGTGGGCATGGACCACATACGGGATCAGGGTGCGCAGGCCCTCGACGGGATTGAACTCGCTCATGGCCCACTCATAGTCGAATGGCTTGTTGTGCCGCTCGGCGATCTTCGGCGGCCAGAGGAGCAGGTTGGCTGGGTCGAAGTTGACGCGCAGCCCGGGGCTGTTGATCTCCTCCATTAGCTGGCGCACCACGCGCGGGGGCTCCGGACCGGTTTCAAGCGCGAGGGTGGCACCGATGCTGACGGCGTGGTCAGCGATCTCACCGAGGGAGTCGCGGAAGCGCTTGAAGCGCGGGTCGCTCGGGTCCTCGGGGGCGATGCCGCAGTGGGCCATCCAGAGGCCGTTGGCCATATCCACCGCCACCTCATTGAGCTTCTTGCCCCAGGCGATGTTCTTCTCGAGATCCTTCTCCTCGCCCAGATCCACCTGGCCGCCCCAGCCAATGAGAGCCGAAACTTCCAGGCCATAGCTGTGGATCTTCTTCAGGATCTCCTTGCGCTCGGCGCTCGTCTTGTCTTGAAGAGCGAGACCACCGCCATACGCGCTGATGTGTACCCCATCGACACCGAGTTCCCGCGCGATCTCCATCCCGCGGAACGGGTCGGATCCTCCGGTTGTGGGAATGATGGCGATCTTCATGCCGTGTTCCTCCGTTCATCGGCGCGGCCGGTGCCGCGCTCAGGCGCCGGGCGCCTCTCGAGAGGAACTGTTCCAGCTTCGCCGCCGGGATCCTGCCAAACAATCGGCCACGCCAAGCGGTTTGGCCTCGGGACGCCGTGCTACGGGAGATAGTCGAAGCACCCGGGGCCAATGCGCGGCTGCGAGGGCTCCTTGAGCCGGGTCATCACGGGGGTGTGAACCTCCAGGCGGTCCTCGCCCTGCTCCCGGCGCAGGACGATGTTGCGCACCCAGCGGGCGTTGTCCGGCTCCGGCGCGTCCAGGCGCCAGAAGGCACCGCGCGACTCCTCGCGGCGCAGCGAAGCGGTGATGATGAGTCGCGCCAGCGTCAGCATGAAGCCGCACTCGAGCGCCTCGCGCAACCCGGCCACCGAGCTCGCGCCCAAATCGGCGCGACGGCTCTCCAGCTCAGCTACTTCCTCCCGCGCCTCCTCCAGGGAGCGCGCTGCTTTCGTCAGCCCGCACTTGCGCCACATCAGCGAGCGCAGTCCGGCGGTCACCTCGGCGGCAGGCACGCTTCCGGAGAGCAGAGCCTCCAGGCGCGCGCGCTCCTGATCCGTTCTGGTTGCGTCCCACCGGGGGCGGGGTGTGCTCGTCGCGAAGGCAGCAGCATTCTCGCCAGCAATCGCCCCGAAGACAATCGTATCCGCCAGGGCAGAGCCTCCCAGGCGGCCCGCGCCGAACAGCCCGCCGGCCGCCTCGCCGGCAGCATAGAGGCCCGGCACCGTCGCACGCCCGCGCTCGTCGATGCGGATTCCCCCGAGGAAATAGTGCGCGCCGCCTGCGGAGAGGAATGGCTCGGGGTCACGCCCGCCAGAGTGGAGGAGCTCCTCGAAACGCGAGCGGGGAAAAGTGAAGCTGACGCACTCCAGGTCGACCAGCTCGGCGCCTGCCTCATAGGCGAGGGCGATCCCATCTCCCGTGGTGCCTGGGGGATTGTCAGTGCGCGTCCAAAGGCAGGCGCCGCCTCCGGTGGCGATGATCGTCGCGCCGGCGGAGAGGGTGACGAACTGTCCGGAGCGGAGATCCACGCCCGCGGCTCCCACGACGGCACCTTGAACGACGAGGAGCGTCGAGATCATCAGGTGGTCGATGAAGCGGGTGCCCAACGCCTCGGCGCGAGCGCGTAGAGGCCGGGTCAGCCCGAAGCCGGTCGTGCGCCCCTGGCCCACGATCTTCGTCACCCCCAGGCGATTGCGCGTGTCGGCCTCGTCCAGCACCTCCAGCGGAACTCCGAGGTCAGTGAGCGCGGCGACACGCTGGGGAACCTGGCGCGCGAACTGCTCGACGAGGCGCTGGTCATTCAGGAAGCCCCCGGTCTCCACCACCTGGCGGAAGAGCTCGTCCGCGTGCGCTTCGGTGGCATAGGTGATACCGCCCCAGCCCACCACGGTGCAGTTGGGGTCATCGGGCCCCATCTTTGAGGCGACCATAACGCGGGCGCCGGCCTCGCGCGCAGCCACTGCCGCGGCCAGGCCGGCCCCACCGGTGCCCAACACCAGCACATCCGTCTCGAGATGGTTCACATCCGGCAACATCTGCTCCAGGCGCCTCTCACCGCGGCTCTCTTTGCGCCCGCTATTCGCCGCGGTGGAGAGGAACTCCTGGCAGTGCTAGCGTGAGAGGAACTCGAACAGCCCCGGCTGGTGCATGTGGGAGGCAAGGGCGATGGTGGCCTGATAGACCACCTGGTGCGTGCTGTATTGGATGAGGGCCTCCGCGAAGTCGACCTCGGTGATGTCGGCGCGCAGACCCATGACTACCTCCTGCTGCTCCAGGAGGTGCTGGGTGTTGAACTCGATCCGCTGGATCGTCTGTCCGATCTCGGCGCGGTGCTTGTTGAAGTTCTCCAACAGGGCATCCACATCATCCAGGGCATTGGAGAGCGCCTTGGCATCGCCCTTGTTCAGGTCGTCACGGATCTTCACGAGCAGGGCGAAAGCATTCGGCGCCGAGGGCGCTCCGGTGCCGTCGAAGTTGAAGATGGTGCGCGCGGTGACGTTCGTCGTGATGCACACCCCATCCGCGATCTCCACCATGCGCAGGCTGTCGTTTCCCGCGTAGGAATACGGATCGGCGGGATTTCCCGTGAGCGCCAGGGGTGATGTCTGCGTGAGCGTGCCGGAGAAGATGTAGCGGCCCCCGTTGCGTGTTTCGGCTGCCTGCTTCACCTGGGACAAGATAAGATCCACCTGGCACGCCATCAGGTGGCGCTCCGACTCGCCCATGGTGTCGTTGGCGCCAGCCAGGGCCAGGCGTCGTGCCTCTCGGAACGCCGCCACCACCTGCGCGATGGCAGCCTCTGCCGACGAGAGCGACGCCTTGGCCGACGCCGAATTGGCTTCGTACTGCTTCAGATCCGAGAGACGGCTCTCCAGGATGGCCACGCGGCCAGCACCGGTGGGATCATCGGAGGGGCGCAACAGACGCTGGCCAGTGGTAATCCGCCGCTGAGAGTCTACCAGCCGGCTCGCCTGCATCCCCAATTGATCCGATAGACCACCATACATCACTCGAGTAGAGACCCGCATCTTCGCCTCCCTTCCCCACCCACACGGTGATCGAGCGGGTGCGTCGTTTAGGTAGTCAGTTTATGGAGCGCGCCTCTTGGCGGCGCGCGTCCATTTTGCCTAACGGCCGACCACGCCCATGCGTTCGATGACGATGGCCAGCACCTCATCGAGCGCGGTGAGCACCCGGGCAGATGCCATGTAGGCGCGTTGCCACTGCACCAGGCGTGCGGCTTCCTCGTCCAGGTTTACCCCGGAAACGCTTTCTTGCTCCAGGCGGATGGCATCACGCCGGGCAAGAGTCCGGCTGGACATATCCTGCATCTCACGCGCCTCAGACCCAGCCCGGCTGAGCCAGGCCGAGAAATGCTCGCGGATGCTCACCTGCCCCAGCAGGAGTTGCGGGGTGTCTCGAATATCGGCGATAGCCCGCGCGATCTCCGCGTTGCCCGCACTTCCATCGCCCGAGGCGGCCAGCCGCCGAGGATCATCCAACGCGGGCGTCACCGAGAGGGTCTTATCCGAGCCCGACACCTGGAAGAAGGGGAGGCCAGAGTTCCCATCCAGATCAAACCCGGTGCTATGGATGCTGTTTACACTATCGACCAGGGCAGTGCGCAGCGCATCCAACTGCGCTTGCTGGCCGGGAATCACGTCGTTCTCGACGCGCAGGAGAGCCGCCACCTGTCCCTGAGTTACGCTCGCAGCGGTGCCGTCGCTCCATTGCACAACGGCTGGCGTCCCAGGCGCCACCTGAAGCGCACCCGCGAAGGTGCCCTCCACCAGTTGCCGGCTGCCTAGGGTGACAGTGACCGACCCATGCTGGCCCTCGTATACGTCGATATCGACCAGGCTGGAGAGCTCTGCCAGGAGTCGGTCGCGTTGGTCAAAGAGGTCATTGGGCGTGCCGCCGAGCCCGCCAGCAACTCGCACCTGGGCGTTGAGATCCGCCAACCCTTTCGCCAGGTCGTTCACGCGCGCGACCGCATCCTCTAGCATCGAGCGAGCATCGCGGCTGAGCTGAGCCAGATCGTGGTTCATCGAGTTGATCGCCGCGGCCAGATTCCGCCCCTCCGAGACGATCACCGCGCGGATCCCCGTATCGGTCGCGTTTTCGCCCTGGGTCAGCTGCTGCCAGGCATTCCAGAAGCGGTCCATGAGCACGTTTAGGCCGGCGCCCCCGCTCTGGCTGACAATCTGCTCGATCCGGTCCGTGAACTGGCGCTGCATCTCCCAAAACTGGTACGTCGACTCCGTGGTGCGCAGCCGACCCGCCAGCCAGGTATCGTGCAGGCGGCGGACCCGGCCGATCTCCACGCCTGTGCCGAAGGGGCCGCCATCCGGATAGCCTGCGAAGGAGGGCGCCGGGAAGGCGTTGGTCGCCTGGAAGACCGGGTCCTGGCGGCTGTAGCCTTCCGTGCTGGCGTTGGCCACATTGTGAGCCACTGTGCTGATCGCCTGCTGGTGCGCCAGTACGCCCCGCAGGGCTGTTTCGATTCCATGAAATGCCGAGCTCATGCCGTCACATCCAAACGCAAACAAGGGCCCCTGCGCGCCACCTGGCGCGTGCGGGGCGAGTAGTCGGTGGACTCGCCAATCCCCAGGAGTTCCAGAAGGTGCGTGACACTGGCGTTCGCGTCAGCTGCCAACACCCGGTTCAGCCGGGTCAGCCGGGCAACGCTCTCCACGAGGCGGGGAAAGGCCTCGCAGAGAGCCTTGACGCGCTCGCGCACGGGTGAATCGCCAGACAGCGCAATCAGATCGCTCAGGTGGCGCACCGGGGCGGACAACGCGCCGAGAAGGCTCTGGCGCTCGCGCTCCAATGTGGCCAGCGATTCGACAAGAGCGCTCTGGCGCTCGTTGATCGCTTCGAGGGCCACGACATCACGGCGCAGGAGGGCATCGCGTTGCTCTTCGAGAAGCCTGTCGAGATCGGCATAGAGAGCATGCTGCCGCTCCAGGTTGGCCACCATTGGCTCAATCGCATCCATGGCGGTCATCCTTTCCACCTCAGCCCCACCCGTTCCCGGCCAGGATTCGTGCGGCGACCGCTTCTGCGGGAACGTTGTACCGCCCGCTCTGGATTGCGTCGCGCAGTGAGGCGACCCGGGCCGCTCGCACCGGGGGAAGCTGCTGGATCGCTTCCCGGGCAATGGCCACTTCTCGAGCACGCCCGGAGATCTCCAAACGGTCGCCGCCAGCCACGCCGGACACCGGGTCCAACGCCCGGCCGGCACGCGTCGCTGCCGTGGCCTCTGCTGCAAGGACGGGGGAATCCGCGTTGATTCTCATAGATCATCGTCTCCTGCCGTAGGCAGCTTACCGCCTCAGATTGTTGGCGAGATCCAGCATCTGATCCGCCGTCTGGATGCTCTTCGAGTTGATCTCGTAGGCGCGCTGGGCTACGATCATGTTGACCATCTCTTCCACCACCTTGACATTGGACATCTCCACAAAGTGCTGGGCGATGGTCCCAAACCCGTTCAGACCGGGCGTGCCCGTTTCGGGCTCGCCGGAGGCAGCCGTCTGCAGGAAGAGGTTGCGGCCGGCGCTCGACAGGCCCGCCGGGTTGACGAAACGCGCGATCTGGATCTGGCCGACTTCCTGGGGCTGGGCCTGCCCGGGCATAGTGACGGAAACGGTGCCATCTGAGCCGATGGAGATCGCCGTCGCGCCGGAGGGAATCACCAGTTCGGGCTGCAGGACGTAGCCATCCGAGTTCACCAGCCGGCCCTGGCTATCCAGCTTCAGCGAGCCGTCGCGCGTGTAGGCGATGGTGCCATCCGGACGCTGCACCTGGAAGAAGCCGTCGCCTTCAATCACCATGTCCAGCGGATTGCCCGTCTGGGTGAAATCGCCTTGCGAGAACATCTTCTGCGTGGCAACCGGGCGAGTTCCCAGGCCAACCTGCGTCCCTGTAGGCACCTGCACGCCCCGCGCGGAGGGGCTCCCCGCCGTGCGCAACGTCTGGTACATGACGTCCTGAAAATCCACACGCGATTTCTTGAAGCCGACCGTATTGACGTTGGCAAGGTTGTTGGCAATGACATCAACGTTGAGCTGCTGTGCTTCCATGCCGCTGGCGGCAGTCCACAATGCTCGTATCATCTGGATACCCTTCTCGGAAACCTGGCCCCCACCGGGTGGCTGGCGGTGTTACCTCGCCAGCCAAGAAAAGTCGGATGCCGAAGCGCGCGTTGCCTAGACGCGCGCGACCTCACCCGCCGCCTGCTCCAGGGTGCGATCCTGCATCTGGATGGCCCGCTGGTTCGCCTCATAGTGCCGATAGCCGGCAATCATCGCCGCCATCTCGCGGACGGTATTCACATTCGAGCCTTCCCGGTAGCCTGAGAGCACGCGCGGCGCCTCGACGACGCGGATCTCGCCGCCGGCGCCTTCCGGAAACTCGACCACCTGGAGGCGCCCGGTAGGCACGCCGTTTGAGTACACCGTGCCATCGGCCGCGATGGTCACCGGGCCACGACCAACTATGATCTCGCCCTCGCGCCCGAGGACGGGATCTCCGTCCTGCGTCTCCAGGCGACCCTCCGGACCCACCCGGAAGCCGCCGTCTCGCGTATAGAGGAGACCGCCAGGGGCGCGGATCACAAAGAAGCCGTCGCCATCCAGAGCCACATCGAGCGGGTTGCCGGTAGAGATCACCGTTCCAGGCGAGTAGTCCGTCGTCACGGATGCCTCGCGGACGCCTGGCTCCAGCGGCAGCGGGCCGGCCGGTGAGGTGCCACCAACCGGCGCCGTCGCCCGGAAGGATGCCAGCTGTCGCCGGAACCCAGAGGAGGAGGCGTTTGCCAGGTTATTCGCAATCACCTCTTGCCGGGTGATCTCGGCCACCATTCCACTGGCAGAAGCGTAGAGACCTTTGACCATGCACACTCTCCTGGCCGCGGCGCGTGGCCGGCGGCCCTCTGTCTCGTATTTCGGCAGGCGCGCGCAGCCGCCTTAAGCTACGCCCCGCGGTGTTTGGAGACGCCGAAAGTGGGGTAGAAGAAGAGTGGTCAGAGCAACACGCTTCCTTTCTGGGATCGAGGGCGGAACTTCAGGCGGGAGGTTCCGCCCTCTGATGTTTGCCCCCCTCACTCCTCTCCAGCGATGATGAACACCTGGCGTGCCTGAGCCAGCAGCTCCCCTGCTTCGCTATACAGCTCCACCTCTAGCAGATGCTCGCCGGCGCTCAGGTGGCGCAGGTCGATCCGATGCTGATAGGGGTGGTTGATGGCAGCGCACGGGATCCCATCGATCCGCAACACCATGTAGCGTGCCTCTGGAATGCTGACTCGGCAGTCAACGTCCAGCTCACCGGTCACGCGCTCTCCGGACGCGGGGCGATGGATGTGAAGGCCCGCTTCTTGACCCTCCGGGGCCGGTGGCCGCGCCGGCTGGATGCGCGTGCTTGCCACTCGGCGGCTCTCGAGGAGGATCTCGGCCTCTCCGCTCCCGGTCGCCGGAGGATCGCCTGCGATGGAGACGCCCTCCACCTCGCCCTGGAGGCGGAGACGGACGCGCGAGTAGAGTGGCTCGCCGGTGTGCAGGTCATGCAGCGCCTCGCCGGTTGCCGTTCCCCAGACCTCCAGGGAGCCCGCGCCTTTCTCCGAGGGAGCGCGCAGACGCAAGGGAGGGATGGTGACCTGCGTCCTGATTCGGGCACACGGCCGGCCAGCGTGCTCCGCTATCCCCAGCAGGCGTGCAGTCGCCGCAGTCATCGCCTCTTGCTCTCCGGGAAGCATCCACTCCGCATAGGTGTGCCAGCGCGCGCCCACGCGCACTGGATCCGGCGGGAATTGGAGGAGTACCCCGGGGGCACAGGTGGGGCCGCCGAGGCCAAAGGGCAGCCAGTCGGCGAGCAGGCCGCTCGAGGGCCCATCCCGCACACCGAGAGGGCTCAGGCGCGACTCGGTTGGGCCGATAGCCGGAATCGGGATCGGGCACCCATTGAGGCGCAGCTGAAGCCGGTGCTGCTCCAGGATCCGGTAGGAGCCATCCGGGAGCAGGTTTCGCACCTCTTGCGTGGTGATGCCGCGGATCTCCGCTCGCAACCGGAGCGTGACGGGTGATGAACTCCCCGGCTGCACTTGGAAGGTGGCCGTGATGGTCGCCTCGCGAGTGTAGGCGGATCGCTCGCCTTCCTGAAGGCGATACCGGAGGAGTAGGGGTTCGTCGGCGTGCGCCTGGTTGCCAAATAGGAGCATGCTCGCCAGGAGCACACGCACCACGGAGGAAGCGCCCGCTGCCGCGCGGCCGGCCGGAGTGGAGTTGTGCATAGCCCCCCAATCTCGTTCTGAGTCCGGCGCAACCGGGCGAGAAGGTGCATGAACCCTGCCAGCATCGCGCCAGGAAGGGAAGCTACGCGCGCGCGCAGAAAGCGCTCCACAGGAGAGCGACGCCGGCACAGGCCCGATCCTGGTCAGCCTCGGTTTGCTCTTGAGGTGCCGGCGTTCGAAGGAGAGTTCGGATGCAAGCAGGGTATGCTCAGATCGATATCACCCCCCCGCCCGGAGAGGAATTGACGGGCTATGGCTACTTCTTGAACCGATATGCGACCGGAACACTGGATCCTCTCATGGCGCGCGCCGTCGCGTTGAGCGACGGCGAACGCCGGGCAGTGATCGTCCAGATCGATCTGCTGTGCCTCTCAAAGGAGTTGACGGAGGCAATTCGCGCGGAAGCAGAGGAGCGCCTTGGGCTTCCACGCGAGTACCTGCTGCTCCATTGCACGCACACGCACACCGGCCCGGCGGCGCGCCCGCTGTATGGCTGCGGGATGCCCTCGGAAGAGTATCTGCCGGTGCTGCGGCGGAAGGTGTTGCAGGCGGTTGAGGGCGCGCTCGCGGATCTGCGCCCGGTTGGTCGCGCCATGCGTTTCGAGGCTGACTTCCCCGAGGGATTCGCGTTCAACCGCGTGGGAGGCACCGACCTGGACACGCATGTGAGAGGGTGCCAGCTGGAGATCCCTGGGGCCCGGCCCATCTCCATCCTCTCGTATGCCTGCCATCCCGTGACGCTGGGACGCGCCGCGCACTATTCCGCCGATTATCCCGGGGCGCTGATGGCGGAGATGAACGCCTACGGTATCCGCGCGATCTATCTGAACGGTTGTTGTGGCGACATCAACCCACTCGCGCGTAGCGGGCCATGGGTCCACGGAACTCCGGAGACGGTGCGGATTTATGGGCGCGACCTGGCTGCGGCATTCCGGCGCGCTGCCTCGTCGGGCATTGCCTGGGAGCCGGGCCCCATCCGTGCTGTCTCGCGCATGGTGCCCCTTCAGCCCGCGATGCCCGCTCGCCCTGAGCTAGAGGCGGCGCTGGCGGAGGTTCGCGCCCAGTTGCGTGCCCGTCTGGCGGATGGCCCTCAGCGGGTGAATGAGATCTGGTATGAGCGGATGATCCACCTGGTCGATGCGGGCTTGCTTGCAGAGGAGATGGCCGCCGAGATCCAGGCGGTGGCGTGTGGCGACGTCATCTTTGTCGGTCTGGCGGCGGAGACGTTCACTCGCCTGGGGCAGATCGTTCGGGAGGGCGCCCCAAACCGCCACCTCATGATTGCCGCGACAAGCAACGGGGTGCTGGGCTACATTGCATCGCGCGAGGATGTGGAGAAAGGCGGCTATGCGGCCACGGCAGCATGCAAGATCTACGGGATGCCGCTTCCTTCTCCTGGTGCAGGCGAAGAGTGGGCGGCAGAGGGAGCGCGCATCGTCCAAAGCGTGATGTGACTGGCGGCGGGGGCTCCTGTCTGCCAGCAACGCGCGGCAGGAGCCCGTTTCGCCGTAGCGAAAGGATTGTTCAAGTTTCCGCCGACAGAGTTGGGGGCGGTGCGCCTCCTGCGCTCGCCGCCAGGGGCGACTTCCTTTCCGGGAGGCAGGCCGTTGCCCCTCTTCTGCCCCCCACAGAGCGGACTGGGATGTGAGCTGTTGGATTCTAGCGATCGGAGGAGAGTAATGAGGAAGGGCAAGGGGTTTACACTGATTGAGCTGCTCGTCGTCATCGCCATTATTGCCATTCTGGCGGCGATTCTGTTCCCTGTGTTCGCCCGGGCGAGGGAGAACGCACGCAAGGCCAACTGCCTGTCGAACCTGAAGCAGCTCGCGACGGTAGCCCTGGCCTACGCGCAGGATTACGACGAGAATCTGGTCAAGTGCTACGAGGCGCGGAGTTCTGGCAGCGGCTACACCTACACCACGCGGTGGTACTGGGAGAGTGCATCCAACCCTGGCATGCTCGCTCCCTACATCAAGAACACCCAGATCTTCAAGTGCCCATCTGGGGGCGCCTACGGTGCTAACCGGGCTGTCTTCAAAGACGGCACCACGGCGACGAACCTCGCTCAGGTCACGGAGCCGGCGGAGACGTGATGCTGGGCGACATGCTCGGCAACGGCGGAGACCCCTACACGGGTACCGGTGGAGCCACCCACAACGGCGGCCAGATTGCCCCGCCGTCAAAGATACCCAACTTTGGGCCAGGCACCCAGTGTAACGGCAGGGGCCTGGTTGCCATCCGGCACAGCGGTATGGCCAACTTCGCCTTCGTGGACGGCCACGTGAAGACGATGAAGTGGGAGGCGACGGAGACCCCCAAGAACATGTGGGACCTCCAGTAGCTCGATGGGGGATGCAGCACGCGATGCTGCATCCCCTTCCCCGTAGGAACCGGGAGTGCTTCGTCCTGTGCGGGAGAGGAGCGTATCCCGGTTTCATCCCCCCGCATCCAGGCTCCCGGAACGTGATCGCCTGCTCCCTCTCCGCCTCTCCACCCGGCCGAGCCTTGCGTGCCCAGGCGGGTCTCCGGGCTCCGCCAACTCCCCCATCTCATCGCCGCGCGACTTCCTGCGTCGAGGCATCCGGCGGCCTACCCAAGAAGTGAGTGCCTCAATGGCCGCACCGCCTCGCTTTCTGGTCACTGACGGCTGCATATGAGGGCAGTCCTCGATGCAGGGAGCCTTGGGTACTCGCGGATGAGTGGTTGGCGCGGTGGCACAGGAGGGAAACGAGTGGGTGTTGGTACGCGCCCGGGGCGCGTCCCTTCAGGGGACGCGCCCCGGACAAACGCTCGATCTGGCCCGCGTGAGCGGCACTGGGGGCAGGATCAATCAGGGAAGACAGGCGGCGGCGGCACGGTATCCCCTGAGTCTGGCGGAAGGACGGTGAGCGTGCCGGCAGCGTGGTTGGCAGACACGTTGCCCCGGGTATCCGTGGCACGTACCGAAACCGTGTAGGTGGCACTGGCGGCGGTGCTGGAGTTGGCGGGCGCCAGCCAGGTGCCGGCGTAAGTCGTGCCTGTCGTCAGGTTGAGCGTCACCTGCTCCGCCGTAGTGCCCGGCCGCTGGACCGAGGCGAGCACCGACGAGATTCCGGAGGCATCGGTCACCTCGGCGCTGATCGTCACCACGCCGCCCCGGAAATCGAGGGTGGTAGGCGAGAGGCGCGGGTTGGCGATGGCAGGCGGCTGGGTGTCTACCATGCCTCCGGAGGAGCTGCCGCCGGACGAGGTGCCCCCGGAGGAGGAGCCTCCACCAGCGCCACTATCGCCGCCGCCCCCTCCACAACCGAGCAGGGCGAACGAGAGTGCTAGTGCCGTTGCGCACACAAGTAAGGATCTCATTGCTTGGCGGGTCTCCTTCCGTCACGGGCGGCGCCGGGAGTCCGCCCGCAACCGGCCCTATCGCCTCCACCTGTCGCGTGCCGGCTAGCAGGCGGGCTGAGTGCGCTCTTTCTCCGCGCGCTCGCCTAGCGAGGCCGTGCTCCCAGGCGGCAAGCGCGCGGCACCAGCCGGCGCTATCGCCGCTGCTTCTCTCAGAAGCGCGCGGGCACCACCCACGACGAGCGTGGGAAGCGCCTGGCGCTAGATGCGACGGGCAGCGACCAGGGTGTTGTAATACTTTGGCTCGGTGATCGCGCTCACTACGACGGCGCCGGCACCACCCGAAGCATGGATAAACCGGCCTCCGCCGATGTAGATGCCGGTGTGATCGATCACGTGCCCCTTCGAGCTGAAGTAAAGGCGGTCTCCCGGAGCCAGCTCACCCCAGCGCACGGCCCGGCCGACGTTGACCTGCTCGCGAGCCACGCGGGGCAGTGTCACCCCCATGCGAGCGAAGACCGCCTTGACGAAGCCAGAGCAGTCCAGCCCGTTGCGAGTGTTCCCTCCCCACACGTAGGGCACGCCGATGTACTCCATCGCGATTTGCACGATCCGATGGCTTGCCTGCAGTTCGTCCGGGTTGATCCGGACGGATTGATCATGGAGTTCGACCCGGCTCTTCTCAACGAAACCGTACGAGCGGTCGATCATGAGTACCGCGTAGTACTTCTTCGTCTGCCCCACAAGGGCGAGCGCGGTGTCCTTATTGCAACGGAAGAGCACGGGGCTATTCGAGGTGGCCCGGCGGTAGATCGGGGTCGCGTCTTTGAGCACGATGCCGAGCCTAGGCTCGGACTTGGCGGTGCTGCTCTGAGACGCGTTCGCCGCTTTCTGAGGCGCATGCGCTACTAGAATCGCGCCCGGCGCGGCTTCAGTGCGCTCATTCGCGCTCACCGACCCCCGTGCTGCAAACGAGGCACCCACGCCCGGGATGGGCGTGGAGGTTGCCTCGTTTACCGATTCCAGGGTGATAGCGATCTCACTGCTCGTAACGTGCGCGTGGATCGGTGCGGCAACTCCGATGGTTGCGACCAGCCATCCCACACCGCATCCCCACCAACTCCATCGCGACATTCTAGCTTCGCTTATCCCCATCACACTTCGATCGGCGGGCCCCGGGGCGAGGCCCGCTCGCGATCCGATCCTGCGCCGTATAAAGCGAATTAGCGCTTCGAGAACTGGAATCCGCGGCGCGCGCGCTTCCGTCCGTACTTCTTGCGCTCCTTCACCCTCGGGTCTCGGGTGAGAAAGCCCAGGCGCCGGAGCGTCGGCTTCAGGTTCTCATCTGCGATGACCAACGCCTTGGCGATGCCGTGGCGGATCGCGCCCGCCTGACCAGAGATACCGCCGCCGAGCGTCTTGGCGATCACGTCGAAGCGCTCGGTGCTTCCGGTCACTTCAAACGGCTGGCGAACAATCATCTCGAGCGCGCGCCGGCCCACAAAGCTCTCAAGAGAGCGACCGTTCACGGTCACGTTCCCGGAACCGGGAGTGAGCCACACCTTCGCGGTGGCGTTCTTCCGGTGACCGGTGGCATAGTAACGAATTCCCTCAGCCAAGGATTGTCCTCCTCCTAATGGACGAGCGAAGAGCGCGCTTGGTTCGCTCTATCACCCTTCCCTGTATCAGCACCCGCAAAACCGGCCGTGCGGGGGGCGCCTGGATTAGCCTTCCCACTCAAGCAGCTTGGGCATCTGCGCGGCGTGCGGATGCTCGGCGCCCGCGTACACCTTCAACTTCTGGATCATCTGGGCTCCCAGCTTGTTGTGCGGGAGCATTCCCTTGACGGCGCGGTGCATCAGCTGCTCGGGGTGCGCAGCCATCACCTTCCCCTTGGTGGTCGACTTGAGGCCGCCGGGGTAGCCGGAATGCCGGTAGATCGGCTCGTCGGCCTTGTTGCCAGTCAACACCGCCTTCTCGGCGTTGATAATGACGACATGGTCGCCGGTATCCAGGTTCGGGGTAAACGTGGGCTTGTGCTTCCCGCGCAGGATGGCAGCGGCGCGCGTAGCCACACGGCCCAGCGGCTTGCCGGCGGCGTCAATCACAAACCACTCTCGTTCGATCTCGCGTGGCTTCGCCACGTAGGTCTTCATCTACAGTCCTCCTCAATAATTCACGCGAGCCAGGCAAAGCCCCTGCGGGGGCGCTGCAGCGCTCGCTGCCGCGCGCGACCGCGCAGCGAGAATGCGCTCGATATCTTCCGGGGCGAGCTTCCCCCGCCCCACGTCAATCAAGGTACCCATCACGGCGCGCACCATGCCCCGAAGGAAGGCGTTGGCATGCACCACCGTGATCAGCAGCCCGCGCCTCTGGCGGCAGCGCACCAAAAAGACGGTGCGAATGGTGTTCTCCTGCGGGCCCGCCTCAACACAAAAAGAACGAAAGTCGCGGTTCCCCCGAAAGTAGCTCGCGGCCCGGTTCATCGCCGCGACGTCCAGCGGCCACGGATAGTGATACGTGAAGCGCCGTGTGAAGACCGAGGGGTAATCGCCGGTCGCCATCACGTAGTAGTACACCCGGCTTCGCGCGGAAAAGCGCGCGCTGAACCGGGGGGCCACCTGGGCCGCGGCGTAGGCCACGATGCTCTTGGGCACCACACTGTTCAGCGCGGGGCAGATCCGGTCCTCTGGGATGCGCGCCGTTGTTCGAAAGTTGATCACCTGCCCGGCCGCGTGCACCCCGGTGTCGGTTCGTCCTGCGGCGGTGATCCGCACCGGGTGCTTGAGGAGGCGCTCCAGTCCCTCCTCCAGCGTCTGCTGCACGGTGGGGATCTGCGCCTGCCGCTGAAAGCCGAGGAACTCCGTGCCGTCGTATTGCAGGAGGACGGCGATGTTACGGCGTCCCTCGGCGTCGCGCTCATCGCTGCGCGGCAGCGTGGCGAGGAACCGGTCCGGGCAGATCACGGCGTCTCCTCGTCACTCTATCAAGGTGCGATCCGGGCGTCAGGCGGCACCGCGCCTCTCCGCGCCGGCCGTTCGCTTAGCCCTCGACCAGCTCGAGGCGCACGCGCTCGGCGGCATCGCCGCGGCGCGGGCCGATCTTCACGAGGCGAGTGTAGCCACCGGAGCGATCCGCGTAGCGCGGGGCGATCTCGGTGAACAGCTTGGTCACCAGGCTCTCGCCGCGGGCATTTCCGCCCAGGAGCCGCCTCGTCTGGCGGCGGTTGTGCAGAGTATCTTCTCGCGCGGTGGAGATGATCCGCTCCACCATGCGTTGGGTTTCACGGCCACGGCCAGCCGTCGTCTCGATCGCCTCGTGCTCGATGACTGCCTGCACGAGGTTCTTTAGCAGGGCCATTCGCTGGTCGCTTGGAAGCCCCAGTTTACGCCCCGAGACACGATGTCGCATCTGTTCCTCCTCCTACCAGCCAGCGGGCCTCACGCCTCCGCTGGCGCTTCCTCGGTTGCAGCTACCGGGCTTTCCTCTGCGGGTTCGGCTTCAACCTCCTCGGCTTCCTGGCGGCTTGCGCGCGCCGTCTCGGCGCCTTCCTTGCCGCTGGCAAGCTTCAGCCCATACTGCTCCAGCTTCTCCTTGACCTCGCTGAGCGACTTCTTCCCGAAGTGGCGCGTGGCCAACAGCTCTTCCTCCGTGCGCTGCAACAGGTCCTCCAGGGTTTCGATCCCCTGGTTGCGCAGGCAGTTGGAGGTACGCACCGAGAAATCAAGGTCTTCAATCCGGGTGTTCAGCGCGCGCTGCTTGCCCGCGCGGCTCGGCGCCGTCCCCGGGCCCAGAAGCACGGTCTCGCTCTCTTCCCCAACCTCGAAGAAGAGGTGCAGGTAGCTATCCAGAACGCGCGCGGCTTGCGAGAGGGCAGACCTCGGGTCAATCGTCCCGTTCGTCCAAATCTCCAGGGTCAGCCGGTCGAAGTCGGTTTTATGGCCGACGCGCGTCGGCTCGACGGAATAGGTCACCTTGGGGACTGGGGTGAAGATCGACCCCACAGAGATCTCGCCAATCACCTCTTCGCGGCGAGCATGTTTCTCCGCGGGCACATAGCCCTTGCCACGTTCGACGATCATCTCCATGCGGAGACGGCCGTCGGCGGCGAGGGTGGCGATGTGCGCACCCTTGTTAACAATCTCGACCTCGGGGGGAGTCTCGATGTCCGCGGCGGTCACCTCGCCCTCGCCCTCACGGTCGATCACAAGCCGGATTGGCTCCGGCTCGGCCCCCTCCTGGCTCTCCGTCTCCTGCTCTCCATCACTCGTGATTTTGATAGCAAGGTTCTTCAAGTTCAGGATGATATCGGTAGCATCCTCAGCCACACCCGGGATGGTGGAGAACTCGTGCTGGACACCATCGATCTTGACGGTGGTGATCGCCGCCCCCTGAATGGAGGAGAGGAGCACCCGCCGCAGCGAGTTGCCAATCGTGGTACCGAACCCCCGCTCCAGGGGCTCGATCACGAATCGGCCGTATGTGTCTTCCACCTTCACCGCGTGGATCTTCGGCGCAATAGTCTCCACGTGGAACTCCTTCCGGAGCAACGGCAGGCGCGACGCAACGGAGCCGGTGCCGGGCTCTTCCCGGGCGATGGCCCGGCAGGGCACCTTCGATCTAGCTCACTCGCCGTGCGGCAGGCGTGGCCTGAAGCGGAACTCGCATTCCCGCCGGGCCTCTGCGCTGCATCAACACGGGCGCGCGCTGGCGCCATACCCAGCCAGCGCGGCATTCCGAGCAGTGCGTCGCGGCACGGGCGCTGCACGGCGCTCGCGTGCCGTGCAGCGCGCCACGTTACCTGCTGTAGAACTCAACGATCAACTGTTCGCGAATATCGGTATCGATCTCATCGCGGTTGGGCAGCCACTGCACCTTGCCCTGGAGCTGATCGGGATCGAACTCCAGCCACGGCGGGGTGCGCCGCCCGCGCGCCTGCTGCAACGCGGCCACAATCGGTGGCTCATCCCGGTGGCCCTCGCGGACGGAGATCGTATCGCCGGCCCGAATGAGATAGGAGGGCACATTCACGGTGCGGCCGTTCACGGCAAAGTGCCGGTGCGTCACGAGCTGGCGCGCCTCCTTGCGCGAGGCCGCGAAGCCGAGACGGTAGACCACGTTATCCAGGCGCCGCTCCAGCAATCTCAGCAGCTCTTCGCCCGTCACACCCTTGCTGCGGTCCGCTTCGCTGAAGTAGTGACGGAACTGCGTCTCCAACACGCCATAGATCCGGCGAGCCTTCTGCTTCTCGCGCAGCTGCAGGCCGTAGTCCTGGACCTTGCGCCGCGACTGCATCTGGCCATGCTGGCCGGGCGGATACGGTCTGCGATCAACCGGGCACTTGGGGCTGTAGCACCTGGCCCCCTTCAAGTAGAGCTTCTCACCCTCACGCCGGCACAACCGGCACACAGGGCCTGTATACCTCGACATGCGTCAGACTCTCCTCCTCTTGGGCGGCCGGCATCCGTTGTGCGGAATGGGCGTCACGTCTCGAATGAGTGAGACTTCCAGGCCAGCAGCCTGCAACGAGCGGATCGCCGTCTCCCGGCCAGAACCGGGGCCCTTCACGAAGACATCGACGCGCTTGAGGCCGTGCTCCATCGCCTTGCGGGCGACGCTCTCCGAGGCCATCTGGGCGGCGAAGGGGGTGCCCTTCTTCGTCCCCTTGAAGCCCACGGAGCCGGCGCTGGCCCACGAGATCACCGCGCCCTCCAGGTCTGTGATCGTGACAATCGTGTTATTGAACGTAGACTGGATGTGCGCGACTCCGTGCGCGACGTTCCTTTTCTCTTTGCGCTTTACCTTTGCAGTCTGCGCCTGCTTCCTCACCATACGAGTCTCCTACTTCTTGCGGCGAACGCCAACGGTCTTCTTCACGCCCTTGCGCGTGCGCGCATTCGTCGAGGTCCGCTGACCCCGCACGGGCAAGCCACGGCGGTGCCGCAAGCCACGGTATGAACCAATCTCCATCAAGCGGCGGATGTTCAGCTGCACATCGCGCCGCAGGTCACCTTCCACGCGGTGGTTGCGCTCGATCTGCTCGCGCAGCTTGCTCAGCTCCTCATCGGTCAGGTCCCGCACCTTCGTATTCGGGTCCACTCCGGTGGCGCTGAGGATCTTGCGCGAGGTGGTGAATCCGATCCCGTAGATGTAGGTCAGGCTCACCTCAACACGCTTATCCCGCGGAAGATCTACGCCTGCTATTCTCGCCAACGTGTTACCTCCCAGTGCATCTGTGCCTCAGATGCCGCTGTAACGTCTCTTCCTCCGGCCCGGCCCGCCGGGTGGCTCTCCCATCCCCGGCGGATGCCCGTTCCGCACGCGTCCACTTCGCGGGTACCCCTGGCGAGCCGGCCTACACGAGAGATCGCGATGCAGAGGCTCCGGACACACCCGCGCACGCGCCTTATCCCTGGCGCTGCTTATGCTTCGGCTTGTTGCAGATCACACGGACCACGCCTTCGCGCCGAATAATCTGGCATTTATCGCACAACTTCCGGACAGATGGTCGTACCTTCATCACGGTATTCCTTCCTCAGCAATGCCCGGACCACGGCAACTCCGTCGGCCCGGCCCAAAAGCGATTCGTCGCAAGCCCAAAACGCCCCGCAAGGCTACATTGTAGCACAATCCGAGATTTCTGACCAGATCCTGCGCACGAGCGCTCCCCGCCCGCAGGATGCCAAACCGAAAGTGCCCGCAGCCTCGCCCTACCGCGCGTGAGCCGGACGGTCCTACTTGTACCGGTAGATGATCCGGCCCCGAGATAGGTCGTACGGCGAGAGCTCCACCAACACCCGGTCGCCTGGCAGAATGCGGATGAAGTGCATCCGGATCTTGCCCGAGACGTGGGCAAGCACCCGGTGGCCACTCTGCAGCTCCACCCGGAACATGGCGTTAGGCAGCGTCTCCAGCACGGTACCTTCGACTTCGATGGCGTTCTCTTTAGGCATACTGTTTCGTCTCACTCCTCGCTCAGACGGGGGCGCTCGCGTTCGCCCGGCTCACGCCTGCCGTCGCGCTGGTCGGCCGGGCATCCTCACCGACGGCCCCGCCCGCTACTGGCCGCCTCAGATCGGTTCCTCCTGGTCCGGCCATTCAGAGAGGACCATCGGGCCATCCAGGGTGACGGCGATGGTGTGCTCGAAATGCGCAGACACCTTTCCGTCCTGTGTCGACACCGTCCATTGGTCGGGGGCGACCTCCACCTCGGGGCGCCCAAGGTTGACCATCGGCTCGATGGCCAGCGTCATGCCCGGCATCAGCGCCGGCCCGCGGCCCGGAGGCCCAAAGTTGGGCACCTGGGGCTCCTCGTGCATATTCCGGCCGATTCCGTGGCCAACGAGCTCCCGCACCACGGAATAGCCTTGCGCCTCCGCGTAGCGCTGAATGGCATGGGAGATGTCGCCCACGCGGTTTCCAACTACCGCCTGCGCAATCCCCTCCCACAGGGCACGATACGTGTGATACAGGAGAGCGCGCGCCTCCGCGCTGATCGTCCCCACCGGCACCGTGATCGCGGAGTCGCCGTGGAAGCCATCCACAATCGCCCCTAGGTCGATACTTACGATATCGCCCTCTCGGAGCCGGCGCGGTCCGGGAATGCCATGCACCACCTGGTCATTCACCGAGATGCACGCACTCGCGGGGAAACCGTGATAGCCCTTGAACGAGGGCACACCGCCATGGTCTCGGATGTTCTCCTCGGCGATCCGGTCCAGCTCGGCGGTGGTGATACCGGGCTGGACGGCGTCCCGCAACAAGCGCAGCGTCGAGGCAACCAACTGATTCGCGCGGCGCATCGTCTGGAGCTCCTCTTCGCTCTTCAGGTAGACCCGACGCTTTGCCCGTTTCAAGAGCTGTTCTCTCCTCCTCTGCGAGCCACTACAACCGGCTCACGCGCGATAGGGCGCCGGGCGGTCATCACCGCCCGGGCCCCCCGCGATTCCTACTTGATGAACCCCTCATAGTGGCGCATGATCAGGTGCGCCTCGATGTTCTGCATCGTATCGAGCGCCACACCCACCACGATGAGGAGCGACGTGCCACCGACGAGACTGAAGGTCGTCACCCCAGTCCAGGCTGGCACGTAGTATTGCATCAGGGCGATCACGGCCAGGAAGACCGCGCCCGCCAGGGTGATCCGCGTCATCACCTTGTCCAGGTAGTCCGCCGTCGGCCGTCCCGGGCGGATGCCGGGGATGAAGCTGCCGTACTTGCGCAGGTCATCCGAGACCTTCGGCACATCGAACGTCACTGCGGTATAGAAGTAAGTGAAGAACAACACCAGCAGCGCGTAGAGCGATGTGGCGAAGAAGCCGGGCAGGCCCGGAGCCCCTGGCGAGAACCAGGGGATCAGCTTATCAAAGAACGTGCGCAGCCAGCCCTCGCCGACCGGGGCGAACTGGGCAATCTGCGCCGGCAGATAGACGACCGAGACGGCGAAGATGATCGGGATGACGCCGGCCTGGTTTACCTTCAGCGGCAGGAAGCTGCTCCCGCCCCCATACATTCGGTTTCCAACGACGCGCTTGGCGTGCTGGATCGGTATCTTGCGCTGGCCCTGCGTAATCGCCACGATGGCGGCCACCGTCGCGAGGAAGATGACCATGAGGGCCACAGCACCGGTGTAATTCCCCTGCGTGCCCACCACCTGGATGGTACGCCCAAGGTCGTAGGGGAGCTGGACCATGATACCCACGAAGATGACCAGCGAGACCCCGTTGCCGATCCCCTTGTCGGTAATCCTCTCGCCCATCCACATCAGGAACATCGTTCCCGCGGTCAGGGTGATAACGATCTGAGCAAACTGGAGCGCGTTCACGTCCAGGAAGCCCATGCGCTTGAACATCAGGTTCATCGCCACGGCCTGGAAGAGCGCCAGGATGACCGTCAGCCAGCGCGTGTATCGAGAGATCTGCTTCCGCCCGGGCTCGCCCTCTTTCTGCAGCTCCTCCAGCTGGGGAATAGCCACCGTGAGGAGCTGCATGATGATCGAGGCGTTGATGTAGGGCGTGATCGACATCGCCAGGATCGTGTATTTGCGCAACGCGCCTCCGGAGAAGGTGTCCAGCAAGCTCATCAGGCCGCCGGAGCGGAAGAGCGCGTCCATCTTGGCGCGGTCGATCCCCGGAAGCGGTATATGCAACGCGATCATGTATACCGCAAACATCTGAAGCACAAAGAACAGACGCTTGCGCAGATCCGGTACTTTAAAGGCAGCAACCAGGGAAGCCAGCAACGAATTCAGGTTCCGCTGCTCTGGCATGGGTCCTCCTTACCGATCCTTACGCCTCCGCCTCAGGCTGGCCGCGCTGCCGTCCGACGGGGATAATCTCCACGGAGCCGCCGGCCTGGCGAATCTTCTCCTGAGCGGAAGCACTGAACTTGTGCGCACGCACGACCAGCGGCCGGTCCAGTTCCCCGTCACCGAGGATCTTGATGCCGTCCTTGAGGTCACTGATCAACCGGTACTGAAGGAGCGCCTCCGGCGTGACCTGCGCACCGCTATCAAACACCGCCAACTGTGCCACGTTGACGATGGCATATTCCTTCTTCGCGGGCGGCCGGAAACCGCGCAGATGCGGGATCCGCCGCGCGAGGGGCGTCTGCCCCCCTTCAAAACCGGGCCGGACGGTCTCTCGCGCCTTCTGGCCCTTCGTGCCCCGACCGGCGGTCTTGCCCCTCCCCGAGGCAATCCCCCGACCCACGCGCTTGCGTGAATGCACGGAGCCCGCAGCCGGTCGGAGTCGCGATAGATACTCGCTCATTCGTTGGCTCCTTCTGTCTAGGCCGCACCCGCTTCAGGTGCGGACTGTGCCCCGGGAGCAGGCGCCTTTGCAGGCTCCTGCGCCGGTGCCACGCTCTCCACTCGCACCAGGTGCTCGATGGTGCGGATCATGCCCCGGATCTCCGGGCGGTCTGGGACCACGACGCTCTTGTTCAGCCGCGTCAGCCCCAGAGACCGGGCGCTGGCGCGTTGCCGCTCGGTATTCCCGATGACGCTGCGCACCAGCGTCACTTTTATCTGCTGGTCAACCACCATACTCTCCCGTTCGTGCGCATCCAGGCAAGTGGGCCGGGCTGGGTCCGCAGGCTCCGGCGCCGCGGGGTCCCGGCGTGCTTGCCCTTCGCGCCCAAGCGCGGCGGCGTCGGCCCGCCAGGGCCGGATCCCGGCGCTCGCTGGCGCCGGGCGCACCGCCACGACGACTACTCGCCAGTCGCCTGCGTCTCAGCGGCCTCCGCAGTCGGTTCGCTCGTCTGGGCCTCGGCCACTTCCTCCGCAGGAACCTGCGCTGCCTCGGCGGTCTCCGCCTGCGCCTCGGGCGTCTCAGCCGCTACGGCTTCTTCCTCGACGGCCTCGGCTTCGGCGCCATCTTCCTCAGCTGCCAGCACCGAGCGCGACTCGCGCAGCCAGGGAACCAGCTCCTCGGCGGTCTTACCGCGCATCCGGGCGACCTCCTCCGCGCGCTTCAGTCGGCGCAAGCCGTCCATAGCAGCCCACACCGTATTGATCGCGTTGGACGAGCCCAGCGACTTGCTGAGGACGTCGCTCACGCCCGCGGCCTCGAGCACTGCGCGCACCGCGCCGCCAGCAATCACACCGGTACCCGGAGAGGCCGGCTTCAGCAGCACTTCCGAGGCACCCGCGCGTCCGATCACCATGTGCGGGATCGTGGTTGCCACCCGGGGAATGGCGATGATGTTCTTCTTGGCGTCTTCGACGCCCTTGCGGATCGCCTCGGGAACTTCCTTTGCCTTCCCAAGACCCGCGCCGACGTGCCCGTTGCCATCACCCACCACCACGAGCACGTTGAAGCTCGGGGTGCGTCCGCCCTTATAGGTCTTCGCCACCCGGTTGATGCGCACCACCCGCTCTTCCAGGTTCGATAGCGTGTTGGGATCGATTCTTCTCATCTAGAATTCCAGTCCTCCCTCACGCGCGCCGTCGGCGAGTGATGCAATCCGTCCGTGGTAAAGGAACCCGCCCCGGTCAAAGACGACCCGCTTGATGCCCTTTTCGACAGCGCGTTTGGCGACGAGGCGGCCCACTTCCTTGGCGGCCGCCTTGGAAGCCGTGGAAACCCCCTCGGCCACGAACTCCTTATCGAGCGTCGAGGCAGCAGCCAGGGTCACCCCCACCTCGTCATCAATCAACTGAGCATAGATGTGCTTGCTGGAGCGGAACACGCCCAGCCGGGGGCGTTCCGCCGTTCCATGCACCCTCTTGCGAACGCGCAAGTGGCGGCGCTCGCGCAAGGTCCTCTTGATCCTCATCCTGTTACTCCCACCGCGAGGTCGCTCGCCGCGTCGGCCCCAGAAGCGGGGCGCGCACCTGCGAGGAGCGCAACCCCACTACTTGCCACCCTTGGCAGCCTTGGCCGTCTTGCCCGCCTTCAGGCGCACTTCCTCGCCAAGGTAGCGAATGCCTTTGCCCTTGTACGGCTCCGGCTTGCGCACGGCGCGGATCTCCGCCGCCGTCTGCCCAACCAGCTGCTTGTCGATCCCCTTGACGATGACTCGGTTCGTGCCTTCCACGTCAAAGGTAATCCCAGGGCGCGCAATGACCTCGACGGGATGCGCGAAGCCGAGCGTGAGCGTCACGCGCGTATCGGACGCCTTCGTCGCGCGGTAACCCACGCCCTGGATCTCCAGCGTCTTGGTGTAGCCCTGGGTCACGCCTTCGATCATGTTGGCGATCAGCGTGCGCGTCAGGCCATGGAGGCACCGATGGATCTTCTCATCGTCGGGCCGGCTGACCACGATCTGGCCGTCTTCCCGGGTGACAATCAGGTCAGGCGGGAGCTGGTGAGAGAGCGTCCCCTTGGGGCCCTTGACCGTGATCTCGCGATCGGCGATCTTCACGTCCACCCCGGCGGGCACCGGTATCGGTTTTCTCCCTACTCTCGACATTTCATATCCCCAATGCAGCTCAGCGCGGTTCCCCGCGCGGCCGCACATCCTCTCCAATCACGGAAGCAGGAACGCGCCGCCGCTCCGGCTCGGTCGCGTGGGCGCCCTGCCTCGCATTCGCGGGCCGCGCGGTTTACCAGACGTAACAGAGGACCTCGCCCCCGACGCCGCGGCGGCGTGCCTCGCGGTCGGTCATAACGCCCTGGGAGGTGCTCACGATGGCAATTCCCAGGTTGTCCAGCACGCGCGGAAGCTCTCTCTTGCCCCGGTAGATCCGGAGGCCCGGCTTGCTCACGCGCTTGAGCTGAGTGATGACCTTCTCCTTGCGTGGCCCGTACTTCAGTTGAATGCGGATCACATCGTGGACGCCAACGCGGAAGACGCCATAGCTCTTGATGTAGCCCTCATCCTGAAGGATGCGGCAGATCTCCTGCTTCAGCTTCGAGGCCGGGACCTCCACCTGGTCGTGGTTGGCCGCATTGGCGTTTCGAATGCGCGTCAGCAGGTCCGCAACGGGATCAGTTGTCACTGCCATCTTCTCTCCTCTGCCTTACCAGCTCGACTTCGTGATCCCCGGGATCAGGCCACGGGAGGCCATCTCCCGGAAGCAGATGCGACAGATCCCAAACTTGCGCATATACGCGCGGGGTCTCCCGCACAGACGGCAGCGGTAATAGCGTTGCACCTTGAACTTAGGCGGCCGCACGGCTTTCTCTATGAGCGCCTTTTTCGCCACGTAGTTTCCCTCCTTGCTGTGTTTCGTAGGGGGCGATTCCTCGCCGTCGCTCCGGGCGCCGCTACGAACACAGTCTCACACGGGTCAGGTTAAGCCGCGCGGAACGGCATACCGAAGTGCCGTAGTAGCGCGCGCGCCTCATCGTCGCTGCTCGCCGTGGTCACGAAGGTGATGTCCATGCCACGAACGCGCTCAACCTGGCTGTAATCGATCTCGGGGAAGACCGTCTGGTCCTTCAGCCCGAGAGAGTAGTTTCCATGGCCATCAAAGCCCTGGGCCGACACCCCCTGAAAGTCTCGAATGCGGGGGAGGGCGACGTTCACCAGCCGGTCCAGAAACTCGTACATCCGGTCACCGCGAAGCGTCACCTTGGCACCAATCGCCATGCCGGCGCGCAACTTGAACGCGGCAATCGACTTCTTGGCCCGGCGGATGATCGGCTTCTGGCCGGAGATGGCCGCAAGCTCCTCAACGGCGCCATCCAACAGTTTCGGGTTCTGGGTTGCCTGACCCACACCCATGTTGATCACGATCTTCACGAGCTTCGGCACCTGCATGACGTTCTCGTACTGGAACTCCTTCATGAGGGCCGACGCAATCTGCTCTCGATACCGCTCTTTGAGCCTTGCCAAGTATCTAACCTCCCGAGGGTCGCGCCTGCGGCTCGATTCCCGACCGAGCCGCTCCCTGGCGGACTGCAGAATGGGGGCTTAATCCTCACACCGCTCACGCGGCGCCTGGGCCCGACATTCCACAATCTGCGATCAGGGTGCTCCCCCTACTTCTGGTCAATGGGGCTGTTGCACGCACGGCACCAGCGCACTTTCTCCCCACTCTCAAGGAACCGGTGCTGCACCCGGGACGGCTCGTCACATCCCGGACAGATCACCATGACCTTCGACGCCCAAATCGGCGCCGGCTTCTCGATGATGCCCGCCTGAATCTTCGTGGTGACCTGGCCGCGCGGCTTCTGATGGCGCTTGACGATGTTCACGCCCTCGACGATCACCTTGTTCTCGCGGGGCAGCGCGCGCAATACCTTTCCGCGCTTGCCCACGTCTTTGCCGGAGAGCACCACCACCTGGTCGCCCTTATGGACAAAGAGGCTCTTGGGCGTCCCTCGCTTCTTCTCAGGTTGCCTTCTCATCCAGTCCAACTCCTACCAGTCCGTGCTGCCCGACGGGACAGCGCGGCCCACCATACGCGCGAGGCTACAGCACCTCGGGCGCCAGCGAGATAATCCGCATGAACTCGCGGTCGCGCAGCTCGCGGGCCACCGGGCCAAAAATGCGCGTGCCCCGAGGCAGGCGCGCGTCCGTGATCACCACAGCGGCGTTATCATCAAATCGAATGCGCGAGCCATCAGCGCGCCGGACCGGCTGGCGGGTGCGCACGATAACGGCGCGCACGATATCGCCCTTCTTCACCTGGGCGCCCGGCGTCGCGGACTTCACCGCGGCGATAATCTCGTCGCCAACCCCCGCGTAGGCGGCGTTGGAGCCCTTCATCACGCGCACACACAGCAGCTCGCGCGCCCCGGAGTTGTCGGCGACGTTCAAACGTGTATAAGGTCCAATCATTTGGCTCTCTCCGTCACCTCAACCACGCGCCACGTCTTATGCTTGCTCAGAGGCCGCGTCTCCATGATGCGCACGCGGTCACCGACGCGCGCCGTGTTCTCCTCGTCGTGCGCCATGTACTTCCGGGTCCGCGTGATCGTCTTCTCGTAGAGCGGATGTCGCACACGGCGCGAGACAGCCACGACAACCGTCTTATCCATCTTATCGCTCACCACCACGCCCTCGCGCTCCTTGCGGAGCCCGCGCCGGGGTGCCGTCTGCTCAGGTACCTCTGCCATTAGCTCTGCTCCTTGGCCAGCTGCCGCTCGCGCTGCAGCGTGAGGATCCGTGCGATCTCCTTGCGCCGCTTCGAGATGGCGTTTGGGTCCTCCAGCCGGCGCAACGCCTGGTCGCTGCGATGCCGATAGAGCGCCTCGCGCGCGCTCTGCAACGCTTGCTCCAGCTCCACATCCGACTTCTCGCGCAACGCGCGAATGCTCTTATTAGACATTCTCCGCTCCCTCCAACTCCTCTCGGGTGACGAAGCGTGTCTCAATCGGAAGTTTCTGGGCCGCCAGGCGCATCGCCTCCTTGGCCACCTCCGGGGCAACACCCGACATCTCGAACAGGACGCGGCCCGGCTTGACAACGGCGACCCACTTATCGGGAGCGCCCTTCCCAGATCCCATGCGCGTCTCGGCAGGCTTGGCCGTCACCGAATGGTCGGGGAAGACCCGGATCCACACCTGGCCACCGCGGCGGATATGGCGGGTCATCGCCACGCGGGCCGCCTCGATCTGGCGGTTGGTCATCCAGCAGTTCTCCAGCGCCTGCAGGCCGTACTGGCCGAAGGCGATGAAGTTGCCGGCGCTGGCCTTGCCCGCGCGCGAACCGCGCTGCACCTTGCGGTGCTTTACTTTCTTGGGCATCAACATTTTAGCGCCGTCTCCTCCCCACATAAACCGGCTCAACACGCTCCTGCGCGCGAGGCCGATCTGGGAGAACCTCACCCCGGTAGATCCACACCTTGATTCCGATGTTGCCGTAGGTGGTTGCGGCCTCATAGAAGCCGTAGTCGATATCAGCGCGCAGCGTGTGCAGCGGAATCTTCCCGTCCTTGTAGGTCTCGCGGCGAGCCATTTCCGAGCCGGCGAGGCGTCCGGACGTGGTGATCTTGATTCCCTTGGCGCCGGCCTTCATGGCGCGCATCAGCGCCTGGCGCATGGCGCGCTTGAAGGCAATGCGCTTCTCGATCTGCACGGCGATGTTCTCGGCCACGAGCTGCGCGTCGAGATCGGCGCGCCGGATCTCCTGAATATTGATGCTCACCTGCTTGCGCGTCATGCGCTCCAGGCGGGCGCGGAGCTCATCAACGCCTTTCCCACCGCGACCAATCACGATCCCCGGCTTGGCGGTGTGGATCGTGACGCGCACGCGGTTGGCGGAGCGCTCGATTTCGATCCGGGAAATGCTTCCCGCGGGGAAGCTTCCCTTGATGTGCCGGCGAATCCGCGTATCCTCGATCAGGAGGTCGGCGTAGTTCTTCTTGCGTTCGAACCACTTGCTCTCCCAGTCGCGGATGATGCCGACGCGGAGACCAATTGGATTGACTTTCTGTCCCACAGCTTCTCCCTTCCGCGCTCGGCTATCGCCGGCGGGGCTTGCTCCCAGCTCTGGGCCGCGGTTCGTCGGTAACGACGACCGTGATGTGGCTCAGGCGCTTCCGGATGCGATAGGCTTGGCCGCGAGCGCGCGGCTGGATGCGGAGCTGGCGGCCGCCAGCCGGGCCCCCATCCACGAAGCAGCGCGCGATGCGCAGCTCATCCCGGCTCATCGAGTGGTTGTTCTCGGCGTTGGCTACGGCCGAGCGCACCACCTTGCCGATGATCGCTGCCGCCTTGTTCGGGATGTTGTCCAGCAGGCCGAGCGCGTCGTCTACGTCCCGGCCGCGGACCGCGTCCATGACAAAGCGCGCCTTTCGCGGCGATATGTGCACAAACTTGGCAATCGCTTTCGCTTCCATCTTCCCTCTACCAACTGGAGTGCGCGCGGAGCGGAGCCGCTTCCGTGCCCGCACCCCATGTCACTTGAGCGCGGTGCTCCGCTCGGTATGATGACCGTGGCCGCGGAACAACCGCGTCGGGGCGAACTCCCCGAGCTTGTGGCCCACCATATTCTCGGTGATATAGACGGGAACGTGCTTGCGTCCGTCATGTACCGCGATGGTGTGCCCGATCATCTGCGGGAACACGGTGGAGCGGCGCGACCACGTCTTGATGATCCGCTTCTCGCCGCGCGCATTCATGCGCTCGATCCGCTCCATCAGCCGCGCCTCAACATAGGGTCCCTTTTTGAGCGACCGTGGCATGCACTCTCCTCCTCAGTTTACCTACCCTGGAAGCACCCCGGCGCTACCCGGTGGTGCTTCCAGCTCCGGCAACTACTTCCGCCGTTTGACGATGAACTTGTCCGTGCTCTTCCGGCGCCGAGTCTTGAAGCCCAGGGCCGGCACACCCGTTGGCGAGACCGGGCCGGGCTTGCCAATCGGAGCCTTGCCCTCGCCACCGCCATGTGGATGGTCGCGCGGGTTCATCACGACGCCACGCACCTCGGGCCGGCGCCCCTTCCACCGCGAGCGTCCCGCCTTGCCGGACGTGACGTTCTCATGGTCCACGTTGCCCACCTGGCCTACCGTTGCGCGGCACTCCAGGTGTACCCTCCGCATCTCGCTGGAAGGCAGGCGAAGCGTGGCATAGTCACCCTCTTTGGCCATCAGCTGGATCGCGGCACCCGCGCTGCGCCCAATCTGAGCGCCCTTGCCGATGTGCAGCTCCACCGCATGAACGAGGGTACCTACAGGGATGTTGCGCAGTGGCAGGCAGTTCCCCGGTCGAATGTCGGCCTCGGGGCCAGACACGACCTGATCGCCGACCTTCAGATCGAGCGGCGCGAGGATATACGCCTTTTCGCCATCGGCGTAGTGGAGGAGGGCGATGCGCGCCGAACGGTTGGGATCGTACTCGATCGCCGCCACCCGGGCGGGCACACCGTCCTTGCGACGCTTGAAGTCAATGATGCGGTAGGCACGCTTGTGGCCGCCCCCGCGGTTGCGGGCCGTCACCCGACCTTGCGCATTCCGTCCGCCGCTCTTCTTGAGGGGTTGCGTCAGCGACTTCTCGGGCTTAGTCTTGGTGATCTCCTCAAACGAGGGCGTCATCATGTACCGACGGCTGGGAGTCGTCGGCTTGAACTGTTTCAACGCCATTCTATTCTCTCCATGGCCATAGTCGCGATCTCAGCACTCGCTGTCTCAGTGCCACGCTCCGGGCCAGCTGCTCACCGGCGCCGTAAGCGCCAACGGCGATGTAGATGGCCTGACGTAACTCACTGAGAGCACAGGCTGCGATCTTTGGGTGGGTGGGGCGCGGGCAGGGGGAGGCGAGCCGTAGAAGAGTGCAAAGACTGCGTCCACAAACCGCGACGCACCGAAGCTTCTTCGGTCGTATCGCCTACACCAATACCCGTTGACCCTTGACCAACAATCCCACTCACCTTACCCGCATTCGCTGCCGGGCCTCAGCGGGGAGAGGAACGCTTTGCTCGCGTCTCCCGCCGGCAGGCCCGCTCGCATCTCGTGCGGGCTTATCGGCCTCGTCGCTCCCTCGGACCTAGCGGCTCTCTGGAGGGCCTCCAGTTGGGCCGGGTCCAGTGCCGGAATTCCGGCCGGTCGCAACAGACACGTATTATATCACATTCCGCCAATTCGCGCCAGTCCGATCCGGCGGGAATTGGGGCGCGGGGGCAGGGCGGCCCCCTTGCACAGGAGCAAGGCGCCGCGCCCCCCGCTTCGATTCCTTACGGCGCGCGCGGCGCCAGGCGATGACCGCCCTCGCTCCACGCTGCCGCGCTAGGCGAGCGCCCCGGGGCGCTCGCTACACACCCTCGAAGATTTCGATCTTCTCACCCGGGCGGAGGGTGACAATCGCCTTCTTCCAGTCCGGCCGCTTGCCGCGCTTGATGCGCCCGAGCCGATAGCTCTTGCCGCGCACCGATACCGTGTTCACCTTGACCACATGCACGTTGGGATAGATCTGCTCAATCGCTTCCCGGATCTCAATCTTGTTCGCATCCGGGCTCACCCTAAACGTGTATTTCCCGCCCTCGGTCGCGCTGACCGACTTCTCGGTGACCACGGGGCTCTGGATGATCGTGTACGGGCTTTTCATTCCCCTTACTCCTCCCCACCGGGGAAGCGATCCGCGCCACCACGGTCCATGACGATCTTGTCTGCCCAGAGAAGGTCATACGTGGAGACATTCGGCGCCACGGTGACCTTCACTCCCGGGATGTTCCGGGCGGACTTCCAGACGACCGGGTCCTGCTTGGCCAGGATGATGAGCACCTTGCCGGTTGCGTCCAGGCGGCCAAGGAACTCGACCATACGCTTCGTGCTGATCTCGCCGACCTCGATCGCATCGACGACGACCACATCGCCGGCGGCAACCCGCGTCGAGAAGGCAGAAGCGATCGCGAGCCGCTTCATCTTCTTCGGCAGGGCCTTCCGGTAGTCGCGCGGGTGCGGACCGAAGACGACACCGCCGTGCCGGTACTGGGGAGCACGGATGGTACCCTGGCGGGCCCGGCCGGTCCCTTTCTGCCGGTATGGCTTGCGCGCGCCTCCCGCCACCTCGGAACGCGGTCGCGTATCGTGCGTTCCCTGGCGCTGATTGGCCAGATAGGTGACCACGGCCTGGTGCATCACGCCCTCGTTCGGGGAGATCCCGAAGAAGTCGTCGCGCAAGGCGAGGTCACCGACCTTTTGGCCTTCCATATCGACGATATTGATGGTAGGCATCGGCTATTCTCCTCGCACCATCACCAGGTTGCCGTTGGGGCCAGGCACCGCGCCGCGGACGAGCAGCAGGTTGCGCTCGGCGTCCACGCGGACAACCGAGAGGCCCTTGACGGTGACCCGTTCGTGGCCCATGTGTCCCGGCCTCTTCGTGCCCTTGAAGACCCGGGCAGCATCCGTCGCGCCAGCAGACTGCGGCTTCCGGTGAATCATCGAGCCGTGGCTCTTGGGGCCACCACCGAAGTGGAATCGCTTCACCACTCCCTGGAAGCCCTTGCCTTTGGAGACTCCCGTCACCGCAACATGCTCGCCGGCCTCGAAGATCGAGACCGTAATCTCATCGCCGACGTTGACGCCTTCCACGCTGTCCACGCGCACTTCTCGCAGCCAGCGGCGCGGGGTAACCCGAGCCTTGGCGTAGTGCCCGCGGAGCGGTCGCGTCAACCGGCGTTCTTTCACTTCACCAAATCCAAGCTGGAGGGCCAGATAGCCATCCTTCTCGACCGTTTTCTTCTGTACAACGACCGATGGCTGACTCTCGATGACCGTGACCGGGACGAGGTTCCCCTGGTCATCGAATATCTGGGTCATCCCTCGCTTGATTCCCAAGATCGCTTTTGCCATCGCCCGTCTCCTCTCGTTGTAGAACACGTGTGGGGGTGTGAGGGCAGCAAACCGCCCTCACACCAGGTCAAAGCCACACGTGAGATCTACAGCTTGATCTCGATATCCACGCCGCTGGGTAGATCCAGATGCATCAGGGCATCGATGACCTTCGGAGCCGGGTCCAGGATGTCGATCAGACGCTTATGCGTGCGCATCTCAAAGTGCTCCATCGACTCCTTGTCGATGAAGGGCGACCGGATCACGGTATACCGGTTGGTCTCCGTGGGGAGGGGCACCGGACCGGAGATCCGGGCCCCACTTCGCCGCGCCGTCTGCACGATGCGCTCCGCGGACTGATCCAGAACCTTGTGATCGTATGCCTTCAGACGGATCCGGATCTTGTCCCGTCTGGCTGATTGTCTCATCGTGCGCCTTCCTCTTACTCCAGGATCTTCGACACCACGCCAGAGGCAACCGTGCGACCGCCCTCACGGATGGCGAAGCGAAGGCCCTCTTCCATGGCGATTGGCTGGATCAGCTCGGCCGAAATCGTGACGTTGTCGCCGGGCATGACCATATCGACACCCTCGGGGAGGGTGAGCGTGCCGGTAACGTCCGTCGTGCGGAAGTAGAACTGCGGCCGGTAGCCGGAGAAGAACTGGGTGTGGCGACCGCCCTCTTCCTTCGTGAGCACGTACACCTGGCCTTCGAACTTGGTGTGCGGGGTGATGCTCTTCGGCTTGGCGATGACCATACCGCGCTCCACGTCCGTGCGCGACACGCCGCGCAGCAGGAGGCCGGCGTTGTCGCCCGCGCGCACCTCATCCAGCGTCTTGCGGAACATCTCCATGCTCGTGCAGACAGTAGTCTTGATCTCCGGCCGCAGGCCGACGATGTCGACGGTATCGCCCGGCTTGAGCACGCCGCGCTCTGCACGACCGGTCACAACCGTGCCGCGTCCGGTGATGGTGAAGACGTCCTCGACGGGCATGAGGAACGGCATGTCCTCATCGCGCTTCGGCTCGGGGATGTAGCTATCAACGGCGTCCATCAGCTCCCAGATCTTGTCGGACCACTCGTTGCCGCCGCGCATCAGGGTGGCGTCATCGGGCAGCTCGAGGACCTTGAGGGCCGAGCCGGTGATGATCGGGGTATCGTCGCCGGGGAAGTCGTACTTGGTGAGCAGGTCACGCACCTCGAGCTCGACCAGTTCGAGAAGCTCGGGGTCGTCCACCATATCCGCCTTGTTCAGGAAGACGATGATGTAGGGAACGCCGACCTGGCGGGCCAGGAGGATGTGCTCGCGCGTCTGCGGCATCGGACCGTCGGCGGCAGAGACAACCAGGATAGCGCCGTCCATCTGGGCGGCGCCGGTGATCATGTTCTTGATGTAGTCAGCGTGGCCGGGGCAGTCGACGTGCGCATAATGGCGCTTCTCGGTCTCGTACTCGGCGTGGTAGATGTTGATCGTAACGCCGCGCTCGCGCTCCTCGGGAGCACCGTCGATCTGGTCGTAGGCCTGATAGTTGGCCAGCTTGGCAACCGCCAGCACTTTGGTAATCGCTGCGGTGAGCGAAGTCTTCCCGTGGTCAACGTGGCCAATGGTACCAATGTTAACGTGCGGCTTCGTTCGCTCAAATTTCGCCTTCGCCATCGTTATAACTCCTCCTCATTTTTGCCGGCCCGGCCGGCGCGTGCCCCCGGGTTCCTGCCCGGATCGGTCCGCGCGCACGACGCGTCTCGGCTTGGCTTCGGCCGGCAGCCTGGCAGGCGATCGCCGGGCCGCCGCCCTCTGTGTTTCTCGAGCCCAGGGTGGGGGCTACATCGGTGTGCCAGGCCCCTGTTCCCCAGCCCGAAGTCTGAATTGCAGGCATCCTGCCGTCTGCGCGGCAGAGATGCATCACCTTCCCTGTGCCTTGGCGATGATCTCGTCCGCGATAGTGCGGGGCACTTCATCGTAATGCGACGGTTCCATGGCATAGGAGGCGCGCCCCTGCGTCATGGAGCGGATCACCGTCGCGTAGCCAAACATCTCGGCCAACGGCACCTGGGCACGGATTACCTGGGTGCCCCCCGAACCTGGCTCCATGCCCGTGATCTTCCCGCGCCGGGCATTGAGGTCGCCCATGACATCCCCCATGTACTCCGCGGGGGTCACGACCTCAACAGCCATCACCGGCTCCTTGATGATCGGCTGCGCCTTCATCACGCCGTTCTTCACCGCCATCGAAGCGGCGATCTTGAAGGCCATCTCCGACGAGTCGACCTCATGGTAGGAGCCGTCGTAGAGGGTGGCGCGCACGTCGATCACGGGATAGCCCGCCGTCACGCCTGTCTCGAGAGCTTCCTTCACGCCCGCCTCAACCGCCGGGATGTACTCCTTCGGGACCACGCCACCCACGATCTTATTCACGAACTCGAAGCCGCTCCCGGGCTCCATCGGCTCCAGCTCCAGCCAGACGTGCCCGTATTGGCCGCGACCACCGGTTTGGCGCACATAGCGACCCTCGGCCTGGACCTTCTTCCGGATGGCCTCTTTGTAGGCCACCTGCGGCTTGCCTACGTTCGCGTCCACCTTGAACTCGCGCAGCAGGCGGTCGCGGATAATCTCCAGATGGAGCTCGCCCATCCCCGAGACGACCGTTTGCCCCGTCTCCGTATCGGTGCGCGTTTTGAGCGTGGGATCCTCGTTCGTAAGCCGCTCCAGCGCCACCGCCATCTTATCCTGGTCGGCCTTTGTCTTGGGCTCAATGGCGATATGGATCACCGGCTCTGGGAACTGGATCGCCTCCAGCAGGATGGGGGCATCCTCGGTGCAGAGCGTATCGCCCGTGGCGGTATCACCCAAGCCGACGGCAGCCGCGATATCGCCAGACGACACGGCATCCACATCCTCGCGGTGGTTGGCGTGCATCCGGAGGATACGCCCCAGGCGCTCGCGCCGGCCGCGGTTGGCGTTGTAGACATACGACCCCTTCTTCATGACGCCCGAATAGACGCGGAAGAAGGTGAGTCGGCCCACATACGGATCCGCCATGATCTTGAAAGCAAGCGCCGTGAACGGCTCGTCGTCATCCGGCTTCCGAGCAATGGGCTGATCCGTCTTGGGATCGGTGCCGGTAACCGCCGCGACGTCGATGGGGGAGGGGAGATAATCGACCACCGCATCGAGCAGGGGCTGCACGCCCTTGTTCTTGAACGCCGACCCGGTGAGCACGGGCACAAGCAGATTGTCCAGCGTTCCCTTGCGGAGGGCGCGCCGAATCTCTTCGGTGGTGATCTCCTCTCCCTCGAGATACTTCTCCATGACGACGTCATCGGCGTCCGCGATCGCCTCGATCATCTTCTGGCGCCACTCTTCTGCCAGGGGCCGAAGTGCGTCCGGAACCTCGGTCTGTTCGCTCTCGGTGCCCAGCTCGTCGAGGTAGACAATCGCGCGCATCTCAATCAGGTCGACGACGCCACGGAAATCGCCCTCGGCCCCGATTGGAATCTGCACCGGAACGGCGTTCGCCCCGAGGCGCTCGCGCATGCGCTCCACCACATTGAAGAAGTCGGCGCCGGTGCGGTCCATCTTGTTGACGAACGCGATCCGGGGCACATTGTAGCGATTGGCCTGGCGCCAGACGGTCTCCGACTGTGGCTGAACCCCTCCGACGGCGCAGAAGACCGCGACAACGCCATCGAGAACGCGCAGGCTGCGCTCGACCTCGACGGTGAAGTCGACGTGTCCGGGGGTGTCGATGATGTTGATGCGATGGTCACGCCAGTGACAGGTTGTCGCGGCGGAAGTGATCGTAATACCGCGCTCCTGCTCCTGGACCATCCAGTCCATCGTTGCGGCGCCTTCATCCACCTCACCGATGCGATGAACGCGCCCCGTGTAGAAGAGGATGCGCTCGGTCGTCGTCGTCTTCCCTGCATCGATATGCGCCGCTATGCCAATATTCCTGGTTTTCTCGAGCGGAAACTCCCGTGCCATTACCAACTCCCCACCTTCATTCCGGGCCCGCTACTCGGATGCTCCACCAGTGCACAGCAGTGCAGCAAGGGCGAACGCGCACGCAGCGGTGTGCCAGCGTGACAGAGGCAGCGGCAAGCGCCGGCGGCAGGCAG
>ERZ795060.821-NODE-821-length-40548-cov-5.446793_pt1 | contig 40548 bp, 39 predicted proteins | sample MGYA00375144_ERZ795060 | MGnify/ENA primary metagenome ERZ795060 (study PRJEB30189, sample SAMN05720157) | activated sludge metagenome | isolation source: anaerobic digester from wastewater treatment plant | place: Japan | collected 2015-05-15 ... | reverse complement strand
TTTATATCTATAAGCCTATTATTAAGCATCCTTTTAAATATCTCCGTATATCCTTTATTCGGTATGTATTGATATCTGTCTTGAAAATATCTGTTATCGTAATCTATTACGACAGGAACCCTCGATGTAACAGTTATGTTTATTTCCTCGGGCTTTTTACCCCATTGCTTTGCCGTATAATTAACAAATATCTTATCGTATATATATTTGGAAAGTTCTTTTATATCCAAATCGCTACTTCTCATAAGTTCCAGTATACCCACCCTTTTACCTTTACCGTACATCCTTATAAGCTTATCCTTTAATATATCCGCTTTCGCTTTGGAATATACCTTATCTATACTGTTAAAATTAAACGGCAACGGAATCGTTTGACCGTCTACATACGCCATTACCCTGTGTTCGTATTCAATCCAATCCGTAAATTTAGAAAGATATTCATATACTTCTTTATAATCTGTATGAAAAAGATGCGGTCCGTATTTGTGTATTATTATCCCGTTACTATCCTTATAATCGTAACAATTCCCGCCTATATGAGCGCGTTTCTCAAGTATAAGTACCTTTTCTTTAAGTTCGTTAGCTATACGCTCCGCTATTACGCTCCCGGAAAATCCGCACCCGACTATGATATATTTAATTTTCATATTATTTTATTTATTTTTACTGAAGTTTTGGTTTCGGCTTCAATTTTGCGCTTTAAATCATCTAATTCTTTGTCCGTTATCGGTTGAAATTCATTATAAGATAATCCAATGCTTAAATATTTAGATTTACCCAAATTATGCACAGAAAAAATTTCTATCTCTCTTATGTCATATCTGTTTAAAAAATTTAACAAATGTTTTATATTACTATCGGTATAAGTGAAACCATTAACGGCACAAAAACGAAAAAATAAATTATTACTGTTTTTAAATCTTAATAACTCTTCAAGATTTCTAATGAATATATTATAATTCCCTTTTATTAACTCTTTAGCTTTAGCCTCTTCTAATATTTTGAGATCTATTATAAAATTATCTATAAACTTTATATTATCTTTAAGTTTTTCCGTTTCTAAATATAAAGACGTTTCTACACAGGTATTTATTTTTTTATTCTTAATCCCTTTCAGATATTCAGACAAATCATAACTTAGGGGTTCCCCGCCTGAAAAAGTAATACCCCCCAATTCTTCTTTACCGCTAAAAAAAACGATATCAGGCTCTATCCCTTTTAAAAAATCATCCAGATCAAATTCTTCGCCATATATCCCTATTGCGGGGCAGTATCTTAATTCCCGGGACAATTCGTAATCATATTCTTCTGTCAAACATTTTTCCAGATATTTAAAATCTCCAAACACACATCTCTCAAATCCTTTATCGTATATACACTTTTCTTTTAAATAATATATTTGTTTTTTATAAGATAAATTTTCCGGATTACAGCACCATGGACAGCGTATGTTACACCCTTTTAAGAATATGGTAGTTCTTACCCCGGGACCGTCATCAAGACAAAAACGCTGTATTTTAGTTATTGTTATGCTCATATTCCAAATACCTTTTAACCAATAATTCCTTATATTCCTCCGGAATATCTTTCAAATAGGCGCTAAATCCCCATACCCTTACTATTAGATCGGGATATAACTCGGGATTTCTAATCGCTTTAATCAGTTCGTCATAGTTTAATACGTTTATTTGTAATTGGAATCCGCCGATTTCAAAAAATCTTTCAAATACTTTCAGATATTTTTCGGAGTATTTTTTTATCTTATCCTTTTCAATTATTATATCGCTAACTCCTCCGTTAAAACAATTAAGATAATCTAATCCTGAAGAAAAAACAAAAAATTCGGTAAGTTCGCTATTGCTATTTGTAATAGATATATGAACGTCCAGCGGTTCGCCTTTTAGTCTCCCATCCAGAGTAGCTTCTATATCCTTGCCGGAATTAACAAAATTGGGAGAACTATATCCTATTTTATATCTACCGCCCAAATAATTAAATTTATCTTTTAAGACTTCATTACAGGTTTCAATTAATAAGTTTGAAAGATTAATACCTTCTTCGTCGTATTTTCCAAAAATGTTCAGTTTGTTTTTAAATTCTTTAATTAATTCTTTATTCCCTTCATAATTTTTAAAAACAATACTTCTTATATAAGATATAGCGTCCTTCGGATCCTTTTTTTCTAAAAATATTTTTTTAATGTTTTCTAAAGAATTAACCGTATTGGATAATCCCAATGTAAGTATTCCGTAGTTATTATATCGCGCCCCGCCTTCCGACAAATCTTTCCCTTTTTCGACACAATCTTTTATAAAAATAGATAAGAAAGGATTGGGTCTATATCTTATCATGTTAATTTTATCAATTAAACCTTTAACTTGATTTTTTAAAAACAACAAATACATCTTCTCAAAACTTTCATAAGTTTCAAATTTCTCATCGCTTTTTATTAGTTCAGATAGCGAATCTGTAAAAATTATCTGCCCCACATTATTTTGGTCGAACGAGCATCCTTCAACCAGCGGTTCCCAGCATGCCGACACGGAATAATTATAAGCATCCTCTTCATTATATCCAAACGCAATCATAGATTTTATAACTTTATTGTCATTTGAAAAAAGCGGATATCCCATGCCTGATGATATAATACTAATCGATTTTTCCCATATCTTTTTAGACATACCATTAAAAACACGCAAAACTATTTTTGGATCCGGAATTTTAAGTTCTAAAAAAGCATCCATAAATAGTTCGGTTAACTCTAAATATTTTTCTTCACCGCCCAATACTATAACCTGACCGGTATCGCCCTTAATAGTATTGCTTTTATAAACATAATCTTTATGTAACAAAATTAGAAATCTTTTTAGCATTTCCAAAGCCTCTTTCCTTGTAATCGTACCGTTATTAATATCTCTTTGAAAGTATTCAAATAATAATTTATCAAGTCTACCAAGCCCCACTAAATATCCATCGTATGTCCATATTAAAGAATTAAGAAATAAAATAGATTGTAAGGCCTCTTTAAATGTTCGAGCTTTGTTTAATGGGACATCTCTCAAAAAGGTTTGGCTCTTTCCTTCTCGTCTTTCCACCTCTTTTACCCTATCCACATATTTCTTAATTCCGTCTAAAACTATTAAAATAGCATTATAAAAATCATTTTTATTCTTTTCTCGCCCGATTAGCTTCTTTATATCGGACTCGATGCCATAAATACCGTTATTTAATAAATATTCATAATTAACGGTTATATTCCCTGTCGTAGCCATTTTATCGCTTTCGGTATAGTTTGTAATCGGAACCAGAAAAAAATCGGGAGAATAGAAAAAAATATCATCTTCAAATTTTATATTAGAGTTAATAAGATAAGAATGAAATATTTTAGCTTCTTTTATTACATGATTTTTTTCATAAACAAAACAGAACTTTACTTTGCCAGAAAACATATATTTTATAAACCTATTAAACATTCTATAATAACTAAAATCCCTGGATTCTTTTTCGAACAATCTTTTTATTTTCACTAATCCACGATACAAAAAAAGAAGCTTTATTAGTTTTATAATTGTTTTTTTTAATATTCTTTTCATATGAATTTTTCTTTTTTAATTATATAGTATTCCATCAAGCAGATTAAAACCTCGGTTATAACCGGGCTTAAAGCGGCTCCGATAATTCCAAAAGTTCTGATCAATCCCAACAAAATTATTATATGAAACACGGCTGCTATAAATACTATATTCCTGAAATATTTATAATAACCAAAAGCTATCAGCCCTTGAACTCCCAAAACATTGTTTATACCTATAGCCAATATGTTAATAGATAATATCATTAAAACCGTTACGGTTTCTTTGTTGACCGTGCCGGCTAAAATGTAAATTATATGTTTGGAGAAAATCATAATCGAACCGGATAAAATCATTCCGATAAAAGCCATTATCAGAAGAAGTTTTTTTAGTCTATATGAAGCGATATTTTTCGAATCGATTATAAGTTTGGAAAAATAAGGATATACTGTTTGCTGAATAGGCGTCAGCAAACTGTAAAAAACCTTAACTATCTTTTCCGATATTGAATAATAACCTACAATAACGTTGTTAGTAATAAGACCCAATATAAACGTGTTTGATACAGTATAAAATGTTATGGCTATAGTTGATGTAAAAATATACCACCCTTCTTTCATATGATATAAAATTTGATTTCTATTAGGCATTACGAATATAGTCTCAAATCGTTTACCTAAAATAAACAAAGAAACTACTCCTATCATAATAATACCTATGCTATTTAAAATAGGAACTGCATAATAATCTTTCTCGCTATTTATAAAAACAAATACCGCTACAGTGAAAATCCCCTTCGCTATTATATTCAGGTATGTTATCCATTTCATCTGCTCCATCCCCTGGAAAAACCAGACGGGAAAAAGCACCTGCCCCAAAACCATCCCGAATGTAAGATAATACAATACCCATTCTTTCCTGAATTTTTCAAACCCAAACACTATCCCGCTCATTATTATAAAACTTATTAAAAACAATCCCGATTTTATTATCATTACGCTTGAAAATATCTCGTTTACCTTCTCTTTGTTCTCCCTGTGAATCGATATCTCACGGGTGGCCGATAGGTTAAATCCGTAGTCGGTTATTATTATAAAATACTGTATAAACGCCTGAGCAAACGATATAAGCCCGAATTTCTCCACCCCCAAAACTCTGACCAGATAAGGGAAAGTTATTAAAGGAAAAAGATAATTTGCCGCCTGCAATACGGACAAAGACATAAAATTTGAAAATAAGCGTCTATATTCGGCTTTAGTTTTTATCTTTTCTATTATCGGAAAAACAAAAAATTCGTCGTTTATGTATAAAAAATTTTTTACTTTTTTTATCATAGCTATATTTTACCAAAATACTTAAAACTAATCTTAGGGTGCAATGATATAATATACTTATGTCTTTTATACCGATTACAACGGAAGAAATAAAAAGAAAAGGCTGGGATAGCGTGGATGTGGTATTGATAACCCCGGACGCCTATGTGGACCATCCGTCTTTCGCTATGGCCGTAATAGGAAGAGTTATAGAAGAAGAAGGATTTAAACTGGCCATACTTTCTCAACCGGATTGGAAAGATATCAAAGAATTCAGGAAATTTGGAAAACCCAATTTATGCTACGCCATATCGAGCGGAAACATGGATTCGATGATAAACAAATATACTCACAATAAAAAAATAAGATCCGAAGACGATTACTCACCTGGCGGTAAAACCGGGAAAAGACCGGACAGAGCTTTGATAGTTTATGCTAATATGGCGAAAATGGCTTATCCGGATGTTCCCGTAATATTGGGCGGAATAGAAGCCACAATGAGAAAATTTGTCCATTACGATTACTGGTCCGATACTTTAAGAAAACCCATACTTTTAGATTCAAAAGCAGATTTGCTTGTTTACGGAATGGGAGAAAAAACCGTTATCCAGATACTTAAAAGATTAAAAGAAGAAAAGGATATAAGGAAAATAAGGGATATAAGGGGAACGGTTTATAAAATAGGTTTAAGCGAAATAGAAACCTTCAAAAACAAGCCAGAGTATATTATTTTACCGTCATATGAGGAGTTAATAAAAGATAAAATGAAATTCGCTCAAATGACTAAAATTATTTACGATAACTTAAACCCGTATTACTCTAAAAAACTTATTCAACTCTCAGACACAAGAGCCGTCGTATCTAACGAACCGCAGTTTCCTCTAACCACTGCTGAGATGGACAGGATATACGAGCTTCCATTTACATATAAACCTCATCCTTATTACAAAGAAAAAATACCGGCATACGAAACGGTTAAAAATTCGATAGTAATTCATAGAGGTTGTTTCGGAGGATGCTCCTTTTGTTCCTTAGCTTATCACCAGGGCAAGTTCATACAATCGAGAAGCAAAGATTCGATAATAAAAGAAATTAAAAAATTATCTGAAAAAGAAAAAATAGTAATAACCGACATAGGCGGACCCTCAGCAAATATGTATATGATAAAAGGGAAAAATGCTGAAATATGTAAAAAATGCGTCAAGAATTCTTGTTTGTATCCCCGGATATGCTCAAATCTTAATATGGATTTTAGTTATCTTATAAATTTAATGAAAGAAATAAGGAGTATAAATAATGTTAAAAAAATATTCGTGGCAAGCGGGATAAGAATGGATATGGCTTTGAAATCGGATGAATACATAAAAGAAATAGCCAGGTACCACACAAGCGGCCAGTTAAAAGTCGCACCGGAGCATACCCAGAAAAAAATTTTGGATTTAATGAAAAAGCCCGAAATAAACATTTTTTTGGAATTTGAAAATAAATTTAAAGAATATTCGAAAAAAATGGGTAAAGAGCAGTATCTCGTGACATATTTTATATCCGCCTACCCCGGAACCACTTTAGACGACGCGATAGATATGGCCGTTTTTTTAAAAAAACATAATCTAAAGCCCTTACAGATAAACGATTTTTTGCCTGCCCCGGGAGAATACGCTACGGCCGTTTATTACTCCGAAATAAATCCAGAAAATATGGAAAAAGTTTATGTGCCCAAAAAAGATTCGGAACGAAAACTTCATAGGGCTTTAATTCAGTATTTTAAAAGAGAAAACATACCGCTTATAATAAAAGCTCTTAAATTGACAAAAAGAACGAATCTTATTCCTTTTTTTGTAAAGAGTTAAAGAAATTTATAAGGTCGTTACCGTATTTTTCTATTCTTTTTTCATCCATCCCAAGTTCAACAAGTTTGTTTAAGTCTATTTTATCCAGTCGCGCTATTTGTTTTAATATATGAAGATCCACTATCAATTCGCACGGAATTACGGTTTTTTCGGATTTTTCTCTTCTCCATTTTTTAAGCATCTTTAATTTTATCTCGTAATCGGTATTTCCCCCGTTTCTATAGAACACGTTGTTAAAATATCTAACCTCGCCTTCTATTACCGATTTTATCGAAGCTCTTATCCATTCTATATTTCTAACTATGCATCTATTGTATAACTTGATATCTTTTGCGTTTAAAATCTCATCGTAATGTTTTGCTATATATAAAAGAAGTTCGTTTGTTATTATTTTAAAAGGCGGAAGATTCAATTTTTGCGCCACCTCCTCCCTTTTTTTTACTATTTCTAAAAATATTGAAAACTCCATTCCTTCAAGACAGTAGGTATGAGCCATAGAGATATATTTTTCAAGCGTAAATTCGTTTGTTTTTGGAGGAGTTCTGGATAATTTTTCGCAAGTGTATCTAAACTCTTCATAAAGCCCTTTTTCTTTCAAGTCTTTTAAAAAAATATCTCTTAGTTTTTTAAGATAATAAACGTCCATGGCGGCATAGTCCAATAGCTCGTTGTTTAAAGGCCTTTTCCCCCAATTGGTTTTTTGAAACTTTTTATTAAGCTGAAAATTAAAATAGTTATTTACCAGATTCGAAAGAGATACCGCCTTTTTAAATATATATTTGGAAGCTATCATTATATCGAATATATTTACAAACTCAGATTTTATATTTTTTTTTATCATAGATATATCGGAATAAGCGGAGTGAAAAATTTTCTCGATACCGCTCGACTCGAATACTTCTTTCATGGGAGTTATATCTACTTTCAAAGTATCTATCAAATATATCTTTCCGTCAAATTCTAACTGGACAAGACATAATTTGTCGGCGTAAGAATAAAGCCCGTCCGATTCGCTGTCTATCGATATATAATCGGCTCCGGACATCTCATTTATAAGTTTTGGAATTTGGTCTTGAACTTCTATAAAGGTGTAATTTATCATAATTATTTTTTATCGTAAATTTTTGAAACGGATGTCAAATCCTCATTATAATATCCTTCTTTAAAAGCGGCTTCATAAATTTTAAATAACTCTCTGGCAAGCAAACCGTCAAAATTCAAATTACGAGAAAATTTATTTATAAAACCCAAATCTTTTAGCATATTTTTTAAAGAAAATTGAGGCGAAAAATCTTTTTGAATTAACTTGTCTTTTTTAATTTTATAATAACCGCAGTTTAAAACCGGGCTTTTTTCTATGACTTCAAAAAACAAGGAAGGTGCTATTCCGCTTTTCTCGCATAATTTAACGCTTTCGGATAAACCCATGTTCATAGCCGAAAGCAATAAATTAACGCAAAGTTTCATGGCAGTTCCTTTACCCGCAGTTCCGCAATATACGATATCTTTACCCATAGAAAGAAGTATCGGTTTAACATGGTCGAGCCAGTCTTTTTCACATCCGCAAAGCATTATCAAAGAAGCGGTTTCGGCCAAAGGTTTCGAACCGGATACTGGAGAATCTATATATTTTATCCCCTTTTTAAAACATTCTCTGTTCATCATTACGGCATACTCGTAGCTGACGGTGCTTGTGTTTATAAGATAACTTCCCGCGCTTAAGTTTTCGATTATCCCTTCTTTTCCGAAACAAACCGCATCCAACGCTTCTTCGTTTTCCAACATCGTAATAATTACGTTCGAAACCTGAGAAATTTCTTTTACGCTACAGCTTATCTCCGCCCCCTCCTTTTCCAAAGGATAGCATTTTTCTCTGGTTCTATTATAAACTTTTATTTTATAACCGTTTTTAATCAAATTTTTCGCCATTGGAAGTCCCATTATTCCTATTCCTACAAAACCTATTCTGGGAGGTATTTTCATTTTATTTCTCCTTTTCCGCAAACCGCAAAAACGCTTACTCCGAATGGAAAATTTAAAAAATTTAAAAACAAATTTTCAATCGAAAGAACCGATATTATTAAACCGTTAATAAAAGAAGGAGTACGATAAAAATCGTTGGATTTTACGGATAGTATGTTTTTCAAAAATCTCACCAAAACCGCCGGGAAAAACATAAAGAAATTCCAGTAAGATATCTTTTTTACGTAAAACCCGGCCGTTTCGACTTTTTTGTAAAGATCTCTTAAGTTATATCTTCTTTTATGCTGGTTTATTACATCGTGATAAGACCATAAAAAATTAAAAGCCGGAACAAAAACTATCAATATCCCGTCTTTATTTAAAATTCTTTTCATTTCTTTCAAAACAGCCAGATCGTCGTCCATATGCTCAAGAGAATCCGAAGAGACAATTACATCGAAAAAATTTTCTTCAAAATCGGTTTTTTGAGCGTCGCCTTCGGTTACTTTTATATCTTTAAAGTCTATATTTTCTATCAATTTTTTATTATAATCTATACCGTATAGATTTTCAAAACCTTTTTCTCTTAAATAAAACAACAGATTCCCGCAGGCGCATCCCACATCCAGTATTTTAAGTTTTTTATCTTTTGATTTATATTTTTTTATAAGATTTAGTATTATCGAGTTTCTGGAAACAAACCACCAGTTTTCTTCCTGCATTTTTAAATACTCGTTTATATATATCATACAACTAATATTATACATAAGGTTGGGAATTTGATAAAATTTAATTATGAAAATGATTAAAAACTTTAAAGAAGGTCTTTCTAAAAACGTAATAATACTTGGCATAGTCAGCGGACTTACCGATATATCCAGCGAAATGTTATATCCGGTAATACCCATTTTCTTATCTCAATTTTTAAAAGCTCCGATGACAGTAATAGGTCTCATAGAAGGAATAGCCGAATCTACGGCGAGCATTCTAAAAATCTGGGGCGGATATATAAGCGATAGGTTTAGAAAAAGAAAACCTTTTATAATAATCGGATATTTCCTTTCCGCCATTTCAAAGCCTATTATGGCCCTGGCGGGAGTATGGCAATTTGTTTTATTTGCAAGATTTATAGACAGAGTGGGAAAAGGCATAAGAACATCCCCGAGAGACGCTCTCATAGCCGCATCAAGCGATAAAGAACACTGGGGAAAAGCGTTCGGTTTTCATAGAGCGATGGACACTACCGGAGCGGCTTTGGGACCGATTATTACCTTGATTTTATTTCTAATTTTATCGGAGACCGAAAAATCTTATAGAATCGTATTTCTTATAGCTTTTATTCCGGCCATACTCGGAGTTTTTATATTAAAAAAGTATATAAAAGACGAAGGAGAAATAACAAAAACGGAAACTTTAAAACCCCAAACCGCAACCGAGCCTTTATCATACGATTTTAAAATCTTCACATTTATTTACATACTCTTTTCAATAGGAAAATTTTCTGACGCTTTTTTGATAATGAAAACGAAATCCATAGTATCTTCGACAACTCACACCATAATGGTTTATTTCGCATATAATATTTTATACGCTTTTTTATCTACCCCCGCCGGTATAATAGCGGACAAAATAGGAAAAGTAAAAGTTTTTATGCTAAGCTTCTTGATATTTGCGATAGTTTGTTTCGGTTTTAGCAAAACCGCCACCCCTTACGGAGTTTGGTTATTTTTTTTGATATATAGTTTTTACGGAGCTTTGAACGAGGGAATAGCCAAAGCCATAATATCTAATCTTACCACATCGAACAATAGAGCGTCGGGAATGGGAGTATTTCAAGGCTTTAGCGGTATAGCCGTATTTTTATCAAGCCTTTTAGCCGGATTTTTATGGGATAAATTCGAGCCATCGACGCCTTTTCTGGTTTCCTCTATCACCTCCATTTTCTCACTTACGCTACTTTTTATATGGATTAAGTGGAGAAAGATAAATATTTAGGAGAAAATATGAATTTATTGTCCGAGATACTCAAAAACGAAGTATACCCCGCGCTTGGATGCACAGAACCGATATCAGTAGCTTACGCATGCGCAAAAGCGGCAAGCATTATTAAAAAAATAAATTTAGATAAGATAAAAATCACCGTAAATTTAGACCCCGGTACCTATAAAAACGGATATGGAGTAAATATCCCGAATCTGGGAAACGAAAAAGGCAATTTAATAGCCGCGGCTTTAGGAACGATTATAGCAAGGCCCGAGCTTAAGTATAAAATATTTTCAAACGTATCGGAAGAAAAGATAAGACAGGCGAAAAAAATAATAAAAGAGAAAAGAATCAAAATAAACGTGGATTATACAAAAAAAGAAATATATGTCGAAGCCGTTTTAGAAAACGAAAAAGACAAAAGCGTTTGCGTTTTAAATAAATCTCATTTTTCCATTTCCATGCTTACATTAAACGATAAAATTTTATCCTCGCATGTTTTCAGAGAAAAACACTCCGATTACAGGGAGATTATAAAAAATATGAGCTTTGGAGAATTGGTATCTATGGCCTCAAACGCCGGAGATAAGGAATTAAAATATATAAAATCCGGAATAGACATGAATCTAAAAGCTTTTGAAGCCGGAATTAAACTAAAAAAAATCGGATATATATTAAAAGAATTCGCTTTCAAAAATCAAGACGATAACGCTTCCAGGGCCAAATACATTTGCGCCTGCGCCACGGACGCCAGAATGAGCGGAGTACCTATAACGGTAATGTCAAGCGGACAAAGCGGAAATCAGGGAGTCGTTGCGATATTGGTTCCTTATCTGGTAGGCAAAAAAGAAGGGATTAAAGAAGAAACTATACTTAAAAGCATAGCCCTGTCTCATATAATAAATTCGTATATAAAATCGTACACGGGGGAATTAGCCCCTGTATGCGGATGCGCCATTTCAAGCGGTGCGGGTGCGGCGGCCGCAATAGTTTATCAAAAATACCCAAACGACATAAAAAAAATAGAAGGGGCCGTAAATAACGTTATAGCGGACATCGGCGGAATGATATGCGACGGCGCGAAAGAAAGCTGCTCTTTAAAAGTATCGTCGTCCGTAGAATCCGCCATAAAAAACGCGTATCTTGCAATCTCAGGTCTATCCGTTAATAACTCAAACGGTTTTATAGAAAAAAACGCTCAGGATACTATAAAAAACATGGCGAGGCTGTCCGTAATCGGGATGGCGTCGGTAGATTCCATAATAATAGAAACGATGCAAAACAAACTGAACGCAAACTAAAATGTATAAACTTATATTGGCCGATTTTTCAAATATTGGAAAAATCGTAAATTTCTTAAAAGATATAGGCGAAATTGAAAATTTAAAAAAAGATTTCGGGGTAATAGAAAGGTCTAAAAATCTAAAAAAATTATTAAATTTATACACAAAAGGATTGTCTCACGACATATCGACAAAAATATTGATAGAAGAAAATTTAATTCTCCCCCCAATTTATATAACTCAAAAAAACATAGAAATATTCGATAATGAAATTATTTTAGACGCTAAAATAAATCTTTATTTTAACGAGATAAAAGCGGTAATACTTCATCTTATCGAAAAACCAATTTTAAAACCTTCTTCGTTAATAAAAGTGGAAAAAAATACGGATATTATAAGCATGGCAAGTGAAGTTTTTCTTGAGTTATATTCCACCCAAAAAAGAATAATTTTATCCGATTCATTGCTAAAAAATCATTGTGCGATTTTTGAAAAAGAACTTTCTTTTGAAAAAAACATTTTAAAACTTGCGGATCTAATATATTCTTTAAATCCCAAAATCGTATTTTCTCCTTCCTTTAAAATTTATAAAGAAAATCATAATTATGTAAAATACTTTATTAAGGAGACCTTAGACGATAAGGAACTTATATGGATGATAGACACCAACACGCTAAATATTTAGCGATACACGCCCATATGTACCAACCTCCCCGAGAAAATCCTTTTACGGGAGAGGTCGAGCTTGAACATTCCGCAAAACCCTACGATAATTGGAACAACAGAATAGCCATGGAATGTTATTTTCCCAATTTATACGGAAGGATATTAGATAAAACCGGAGAGATATTGGAGTTTATAAACAACTACGAATATTTAAATTTTAATTTCGGACCGACTCTTCTTAACTGGATGGAAATATACTATCCAAAATATTATTCAAAACTTGTCGAAACGGTAAGAAGTCTAAAAGAAAAGAAAGGATTCTCGCCGGCGATAGCGCAGGTTTATAATCACACGATACTGCCGTTAGATAATTTTTCGACCAAAATAACTCAAATACACTGGGGGATAAAGGATTTCGAACATAGATTCGGATTCTATCCCGAAGGAATATGGTTAAGCGAGACCGCCGTTAACGAAGACGTTTTGAAAATATTGATAGATTATAAAATAAAATATGTAATTCTCTCCCCCCATCAACTCTCAAAAGCGATTAACTTAAAAACTCAAAAAGAAGAACCGATCTATCCCAATAGGCACTACATATGGTTCGATAGAGACGAAAAGAAATTTAAAAACTGCAAAAGGCATATATACATATTCGCTTACGACGGAGAATTTTCAAGAAAAGTGGCTTTCGATAACATTACATTTAATTCGGAAATATTCGTAAAAGAAATAAGTTTGAGATACTCTCATTTTAAAGACCCGTTTATTTTGATAGCGACAGACGGCGAAACATTCGGACATCACCATAAATTTGCGGATCTTACACTATCTCACGCTTTCAGATACGAACTTTTAAAATACAATATTAAAACCGTAAGTTTGGCGGAATATATTTCCATAAAAGAAGTGGAAAGCGAAGTGGAATTATCCCCCGGTCCGGACGGAGAAGGCACCAGCTGGAGTTGCGCGCACGGAGTTAGGCGCTGGAAAGGAGGATGCAATTGCGGAGACGAGGGAGTATACGACACATCCTGGAGATTTGGTTTTAGAAACGCGACAAAATGGTTGTCCGAGGTTTTAGGCGATATATACAACGAGGAAGGTAAAAAAATATTCATAGAACCGCTTCTCGCTAAAAATAATTACATAGACGTCATAAGAAAAAAGATAAGCTTAAAAGATTTTTTAAACCAAAACCTTAAAGAAATAAACGACCAAAACGTAAAAAAGGCCAAAAAACTTTTATTGATGATAAAATACCAGATGTTTTCTCTTACGAGCTGCGGATGGTTTTTTAACGACATATCAAGAATAGAAACACAACAGAATCTAAAATACGCGCTAAAGGCTATAACTCTGGCCGAAGAGCTGGGCTATAAAGGAATAGAAAAAGGATTCGTATCATTACTTGCAATGTCCAAATCCAATTTCTTAGAAATTGGAACCGGAGAAAAGCTATATCAAAATCACATTAAGTCTTCCAAGAGTCCGCAATTTTTAACCGACGCATATCTTTCCATCAAAACAGCTTTAAATAATCAAAATCTTTACTCTAATTTCATATATAAAACCGAAATTAAAAAAATAGAAGAAAAAAACGAAAATGAAATACATATAATATCCGCGATAAAAAACATGGAAGAAGACGAGGAAAGGATTATCAATATAATTTTAAATTTCAGAAACATTCACGATATTAAAATCGGTTTTAAATACGATGAAGAAAGCCATGAATATCGGGAAATAAAATTTTCGGAGATGAGCCAGAAAATGCAGACCGAGATTTTAAAACTTCTTATAATAAAAGCCAAAGAAAAGAATATAGAAAATCTGGAAAATACCTTTGCGACTTTATATGAAATATTCGAACTTAACCCAGAAATGGCGTATGAAAATTTAGAAGAGGATTCCAGATATACCATAGGGCAAATTTTAAATTATAATATAATAAAATTCCTTACAAATTACGAAATAAAACATATAGATAGGATAGAAGAAATAATAAATATGTGCGACAAAATAAATTTAAAAATAGATTACAAAATATCTAACGATATAACTATGATGATGGGAAGTTTTACCGACGGAATATACGAAAACAAAATACGCAAAGAATATCTGGAAAAAGCGGCTCTTACGTTTAAAAAGCTAAACCTTTATCCCCTGGTATTTCATTGCGAAAACGGCTTGGGCGAGATTTCGGAAAGTTATTCAAACGGAAAAACAAGATAAGCTTTCAAACAAATCTCAATCTTTTTTAAACCTTTTTTCCGTTTCTATCGTGGAAAAAGCTCTCCAGTCTATGTGGGGAAATATATTATCTCTCCACTCCACATCCTTCAAAAAGCCCTCGTCTATGTTATTGGAATTTAGCATCTCCCAGAGCCTGGTAAACCTCTGGATGTGCATCACAAACCTTTTTGTCGAGTAAGTTTTAGCCGTTCCTACAGTCATTAAAAAAGGCCAATCGGAGCTTTGAGCCAAAACTATTTCTCTGGCGCATTGCTTAAGTATTCTGTCTATTTTATTGTCCGATGTGGAATAGTATCTGTTGGCCATATCGATCATTCTTTCGGTGGCTTTGTGTAAATGCCTATAAATCCAATCGTTAGAACCGTTAAGCCATACCTCATGGTATCCCTTATCCCCCCAGCTCGACATGCTCGGCTGGACAACTTGATTATCGGGATAGATGGAGAGGTACTCCATGGGAGTTATAAGCTTTATGGTTTTCTGGTCGTAATGTATCTTTCTAAAAAGGTATTCCAAAAACATCGGACCCTCATACCACCAGTGTCCAAAAAGCTCCGCATCGTACATCGAAACTATTATAGGTTTTCTTCCCAAAAAACTGTTAAGATACTCTATCTGTCTTTCCCTGTTAAACATAAAGTTCCCGGCATGAACGGCCGCAATCTCCCGAGCGTCGTCCGGATCATACGGTTGTTTATCGCTTAAAGCCACCTTGCCGGTTATCTTATGATATTTTATTCCTATATTTCTTCTTACCCCATCCATATGTAGATATGGACTTATATATTCGTATTCCAAGTCGTACCCTACATCTCTGTAAAACTCTCTATACCTCGGATCCCCCGGATATCCCATCTCCGCGCTCCATACCTGATGAGCGCTTTCCATATCTCTTGAAAACGCCGCCACGCCGCTCGGGCAATAAACGGGAGCGTATACCCCGAAACGAGGCCTGGGGGTGCCGTAAAGTATACCGTGCGTTTCAAGAAAGAAGAATCTTATTCCGTATTCTTTTAAGAAATAATCGTCTCCCGGATTATATGCGCATTCGGCAAGCCAGATTCCTCTGGGCATTTTGCCGAACTTTTCAAAGTAATCGTCTGTCGCTATTTTGATCTGAGCGTTAACGGCTTCTTTTCTTAACTGCAAGGGTAGAAATCCGTGAGTCGCGCAGCAGGTTATTATTTCTATCTTGCCCAAATTTTGAAATTTTTTAAAACCGTTTAAGACATTGCCGTGATAATAATCTTCATAAAGCTGCCTTATTCTTTTAAACTTTTGCTCGTACATCAACGCGGCTTTGTAGAAAGGAGTATTTCTCGTTCTTACGATTTCTTTTTCGGTAAGCTCTATCCTTTTATAAACGTAATTTTTAAACCTTTCGTTTAAGAGCTGGTCCGACATCATATTGCAAAGCGGCGGAGTCAAAGACATCGTTACTCTGAAATCTATCCCTTCGTTTGTAAGCCTTTCGTATACGTCAAGAAGCGGTATGTACGTCTCGCACATAGCTTCGAAAAACCAATCTTCCTCCAAGAAATCCGGATACTCGGGGTGTCTCACAAACGGAAGGTGGTCGTGTAAAACAAGACAAAAATAGCCTAATTCTTTATTTGTCATTTTTTTTAGTCTCTCTCGATACTCTTATGTTTATCCCCCTATTCATATCCCCGTCTCTGGATACCGCTTTAACAGGTATGTTCACTTCTCCGTCGGGCAAAGCGTATCTTAAAGCGAAAGTTCCGTCCGGATTTAATTTGATCTCCCTGTCCCCTATGTATAATTTTGCGTCGCTTTGAGTAGCGCCGTAAACTACGAGTTCGCAGTCCGCAACAAGCCAAAAATTTTTATCGGAAGGTATTTGTTCCTTCATTAAAGATTGAGAAGAAAAAGAAGAAACTCCGTAAGATGTAACTCGAGAAAAAACGCTTCTTAACATCTCCCATCTCTGAGCTAAAGATTTGGCTATATCCATGGAACCCTTGCCTATATACTCGACTCCGGAAATCTGCAAAAGTTTTTCAAATTCTTGATTTACGCTCATCCACTTTTCGTCTATAATATCGCTTACTCCCGATTTGGGAAGGGTTACTTTATTTGTTCTCACTATCGCTATAAACCTTCCGTCCAGAGTTATTACCCCTATCTCGCATATGTAAGACTTCCCGCATTCGTTTACGTTTATATACCAATTTTTCGCATCTATTATAACGGGAATATCAAAATATTTTCCAAGTTCCTCTTTGTCATTTACCTCATAAACCCTTATAACTCCTCTGGATTTTTCAAATATGTCTTTACCGATCTGTTTTATTATATTGTTTTTTGAACTTTCCGAAATTTCCCAGTAAATAAACATCCAGTATGGGTCTCTGGGTAGCAAAGCCGCTTCTGTATTTCCATATCCGTCCGGAAGCGACTTAGAGCTATAATCCGGCTCTTGATTCGGTCCTATTTTCCCTGAACTCATTTCCCTCTCCTTTGGGGAACAAATCCCCATTAATTAACATTATACAATTTATGCAAAAAACAAATCAAACGCATATTTCCGCTATCCCCTGTTTATATAAAGATATTATATATTTTAACTAAAAAGAATTCAATCTATCTCTCCGGATGAACGCGATTCAGAAGGGAAAATACCCTTGCTAGTATCAATTTCATCAAATTCTTCCGAAGACAAAGGTGATTGAGCCTGAGAATAAAACCATCCGAATTTGCTCGCGTAAGCGTTAACTATCGTTTCGTCGTTTGTAAAAACGATATTTTCAAAAGAATTTACGCTTGCGTTGGTGGTGAAATTAAAAGACCCCGTACCCAAAACCTGCCCGTCCAGTATTATAAATTTGTTATGCATGGCGCCTTTTTCGTTTCTTCCTCCGGTCCATCTAAAAGGAACGCCGGCATCATATACCATCTTAGCCATAACCGACGCTTTCGCCATATCTTTGTCTTCTAAAAATCTCACTTTTACTCCTCTGTTATGGGCTCTTATTATGGCGTCGGCTATAGGTTTGGAAGAAAAAGTAAAAGTCACCGCATCCACGGATTTTTTAGCGGAATCTATCAGTTTAGCGAGTTTATTTTCGGTATCGGAACCTGGAGAAAAAAGATAAAGCGGCACGGAGGTTCCGTTTAAAGTTATCATATTGGCTGGAGATTGAGGCGGAGTCCCGTAATAACCTTCCGGCACTTCGGGGGATGCGCCTTGTTGTATGGTTCTGGCTTTAGACCACATCCATTCAAAATAATCCACATAACCTTTGACATATAAAGGATGCCTCATAACTATCATATTTTCATAGTTAGAAAATGTCGCTCCGAAGGTCCAGTTGTAAGAACCGGAGGTAACCAGGGTTTTATCGTGGATGGTTATCTTATTATGATTTACTCCGTAACTTCTCGTGCCTCTTAAAGTTCTAACCTCTATCCCGTCCCCGGCCTGCATAAGCCTTTTTATCTGCGTATCGGCTCTTGGATAAACATGGCTTTCGTCTATTATAACTCTAACTTTAACTCCTCTGTCTCTTGCGGCTATCAATGCGTCGGGAACATCTTTCATATTTATACTATAGATAACGCAATCTACCGTGGAGAGAGAATCGGTAGTGGCGTTTATAACCATATTATTAAGATATGAAAAAGCGTAGTTTGGAATATTTGAAAAATCTCCAACCTTCGGTTTTGAAACCGAAGCCTTTACATCCGCGCTAAATTTACCCGAAACATCTAAAGAAGGAAGTATAGAAAAATTGTCTTTAATTACTTTATCGTTAATAATCGAGAAATCTGCGGAGTATAAGTTAAAGCCGAGCGAAACTGCGAGAACCAGTAAAACTTTAAATATGTTTTTCACGTTGCCTCCATAGATATCTTAATTTAATAAATGATAAAAGTCAAGACCTTTAAGAACCCTTATTCAATAGGTCTTAAGTCCTATAATTTTTTTATAAAATATACCTCTTTATCTTATCTTCGGAAATAGAATATATTTTAGATATCTTATCGCAACCGGTTAATAACTCAGAAGGTTTTAACTTAAAATCGAACTTGCCGTCATTCATAAAACAAATTTCGTCGCAATAATCCGCAGCCAGTTTTAAATCGTGAAGCACGGTTATAACTTTAATCTTTCTCGAAAAGGTCTCGTTTTTCAATATATCGAAAATTTTTATTTTATGGTTTATATCCAAGTGAGAAGTTGGTTCATCCATTAAAATTACGGAACTCCCCTGAATAAGAGCTTGAGCGACCAAAACAAGTTGTCTTTCTCCGTTTGAAAGGTTATTAAAATTTCTATCCAATATGCTTCTTATTCCTATTTTATCGGCGATATCGAATATTTTATTAAAATCGGTCTTGGAATAAGAATCGAGGAAGTTTAAGCGAGGCAATCTTCCCATTAACAAAATATCCATCACTCGAAACTCAAAAGGAGTATTTACTTCTCCGGGCACAAAAGACAGTAAAGTGGCCAATTCTTTCTTTTTATAATCTTTAATATTTTTATCAAATATCTCGATTTCCCCCTCATATTCTTTTATTATTCCAGAGATAATTTTTAGAAGAGTGGTTTTTCCGCAACCGTTGGCGCCACATATCCCTACGATATCCGCGGAAAACTCGGCACCCAACCCTTTTAAAACTTTTTTTTCTCCGTAATTAAAAAAAAGATTTTTTATTTTTATAAAATTATTCATTTCTCTTTTCCCTTTTCAAAACAAGCCATATAAAGAAAATGGAACCTGCTATTGAAGAAATAACGCCGGGCGGAAGCTCTGTGGGGTAAAATAAGCTTTTAACCGCCAAATCGGAAATTAAAAGAAAAAAAGCTCCGTAAACGGCGTTAATCAAAAAAAGAATTTTCAAATCCGCATTTGATAACAATCTTCTTGTTATATGAGGGATCATAAGCCCAACAAACCCGATTATTCCGGAAACCGAAACAGATACGGAGGTCAAAGCGGCCGTTATTATGAAAACGATAAGTTTTAATCTTTTAGTATTTACGCCTAAGGTTTCCGCTTTTTCTTCGTCGAACGCAATTATCTTGATATGTTCGATTAAAACCGATATTATTATAAAGAGAATCGAAATAATAAAAAAAGAATATCCTATTACGCGATACTCGTTATAAGCGAAACTTCCAAAGCTTAGATGAAAGAAGTTAACGGTAGCATCCCTTGAAAAAATAACAAATATCACTATTATGGAAAGAACGAAGGAATTTAAGGCTATTCCGCTAAGAAGCAAAGAAGTATTTTGAGAAGAAGAAAGAACGGAAATTTTGTAAGAAATCAAAGTTGCCGAAACGGAAAAAGAAAGTATCAAAAAAAAATACTCAAAACCGTAAAATTTTAAACCGATAATATTCGAAATTATTATCGCAAGCATGGAAGAACCGGATGTGCCGATAATGAAAGGGTCAGCTAAGGGGTTTTTGGTTAAAAGCTGAAGAATCATCCCTGCGGTTGAAAGAGAAAAACCGGTAATTATTAAAGTAAGAAATCTCGGGATTCTAAGGTTTATAAGGATATCTTTATCATAATCCGACGGTATGGTCAACGAAAAATAAGAAAAAAGGCAAAACAACAAAGCGGAAAAAAAAATTTTATAAAAAATTAAATTTTTATTTTTTTTCATTTGGAGCTTAAATATTCGGAAACTTTTTTAATAACTTCGGCTATCCTTGGGGAAGGTCTTGAGAAAAGATTTCTTTCCTCCGGGGTTAAAACATATATCTTTTTATCTTTCGCCGCTTTTATTTTATCGGCGAGAGGTCTTGAGACAAATTCCGAATAACCGGTCGAAAAAAGAATCACCGCATCGGGATTTCTTTTAACGACTTCTTCCCACTGAGCCTTAAAATACGGAATTTTTATGTCGTTGAATATGTTTATTCCTCCGGATTTGGATATTACGTCGCTTATAAAACTATCCGATCCCACGCTCCATAAATCCTTATCCACTTCCGCATAAACTTTAACATAAGATTTTTTTTTCGACGAATCTATTTCCTTTTTCATTCTTGCGATAATTTCATTTCCTTCTTTTTCTTTATTTATATGTTTAGATATTATTCTTATGGTTTTATATATATCTTCAACGCTTTTTTCCTGATTTATCACAATAGTTTTCGCTTTTAAATTTTTTATCTTTTTTATAAAATCGTTTCTCCACTCTCCCATAAATATTATATCCGGTTTTAGCTTATATATCTTTTCGATATTGGGGCTCAAATAATCTCCGACTCTATCTTTCTTTTTTGCCTGCTCCGGATAGTCGCAAAAGTTTGTAACCCCAACCAATTTATCTCCCGCTCCAAGCTCAAAAATTATCTCGGTATAAGAAGGAAGCAGAGAAACGATTCGCTGGGGATAAACAAAACCGGAAAATAAAAATATAAGGAAAAACGATTTAAACATCAAACCCCTCCGCCTTCGATTTTTGAAACTATTTTTAAGGCGTCTTTGTAAAATTGAGTTCGCTTAATTTTTTTAACATCTCCCAATGCCTTATCTATTTTTGGATCGAATCTTATGGAATTTATTTTAGCCTTTTGAGCCATATTTTCCACAAAAAGTATCCCGATTTTCATATCCTTATAAACTTTTACGGAATTTTCCAAAATTTTTTTAGATAAAGGAGAAGGCGTGGATACGGCAATAACCGAAAATTTATCGAAAAGCTTTATGACATCCATGGTGGTATCCGAAAAACCCGGAGGCATATCGATTATTAAAAAATCAAGCTCTCCCCATACGGTAACGCATAAAAGTTCTTTTATCGCGTTGGATATCGAGTTGCCTCTAAAACCTAAAGGACAACTTTGGGAAAAAAACTGAAAAGACATAAATTTTATTTTTTCAAACTCGGGCGGTAACAACCCCATATCTTCCTTGGGATAAAGTTTATCAGCTCCCAATATGATGTGGTCCGTAGAAGAAGTAATATCCAGGTCCAAAAGTCCGACTTTTATTCCTTTGTCCGCAAGTCCCAATGCTACGGCCACGCTTATAAGACTCTTCCCTATCCCGCCTTTAAAACCGCTTACAAGACATATATTTTTAACCGCTATCATTCTGTCTTTGATTATAGCCTCTCTCGGGTCTATTCTTAAATTATTCATAACCTAAAGAAACTCCTCTCCCTTTTATTATCTCAAAATCTATGCTTTTGCACTTTGGACATTTTACAAAAGCCTTAACCATTTCGGGAATAAAGTGTATATTTTCTTTTTCTTCTTCCGATTTCTTTTTAACCTCGCTCATGCTAAAATCTTTGCCGCAAGAATTACATTTAAACTCCGACTCTTCGACTACTATTTTGTAATTAATCTTTTTTTTGTTTTGCTTAAGTATTTCTTCCATTGCGAATTTAAAAACTTCCATATCTATGGCTTGAAGCTCGCCCATATAAACGATTACTTTTTTACCGACAAATTCCTTTTTTTCGTTTATCGTCTTTATAACCGACTCCGCTAACGCCCACTCATGCATTTCTCCTCCTCATTTTACCTGTATACTCAAATAAAAAGGCTCTCCGTCTCTTATCATATCTATAAGTATGCCTTCGGATATATCCGCCCGGGAAAACGCATCCGCCATAGAGCGATAATCCGTAATTTTATTATTATTGACCCCTTTTATAATGTCTCCTTTCTTTATGTAATTTCTCAAAGGAGAATCTTTTCCCACATCTTTTACCACCGCTCCCTCATCGGAATATACAAGATCCAATCCGTTAAACTTATAAATATTATTTTTGTTTTTGTCGTAATAAGAATTATTCGAATTTTTTTCCATAACCATATCGGAATCTTTTGGGCGCTTTGAAAGGACCAATTCGGCGTTATATTTTTTGCCGTTTCTAATATAAGAAACCGATATCTTGTCTCCGGGTTTTTTATAATATATCCTATAAACAAGATCCTCGTCGCTTTCCACTTCGTCGTTATCCACCGAAACTATTATATCTCCTCTTTTAAGACCGGCTTTTTGCGCCGGAGAATTATCGTAAACCTTATTTATTATTCCGCCTTTGGGAATATCGGTAGACATTATTTTTCTCATTACAAGGTCGGTCGGTATCAACGAAACTCCCATCCATCCTCTTTCCGGAGCTTTATTATAAATGACCTCATCCACAACCTGCCTTATTTTCCATGAGGGTATGGCAAATCCGACTCCCGCAAAAGCGCCGCTCGGCGAATATATGGCCGAGTTTATGCCGACTATTTCTCCTCTTATATTTAACAACGGACCGCCGGAGTTACCCTGATTTATTGCGGCATCGGTTTGTATCAAATCGTTGTATGCTTTGCCTTCAACTTTAAGATTTACGTTTTTAGAAGAAACTATTCCCATGGTATATGTCTGTTTAAAGCCGAAAGGATATCCGACCGCAAGCACTATGTCTCCTATATTTACCGGAGACGACGAAAAGTTTAAGTACTGAAATTTTTTATTGTTGGATTTTATTTTAAGTATCGCTATATCCAACTTTTTTTCTCCTCCGACATAATTGGCTTTGTATGTGGTTTTTTTGTTGTCTTCGGATATTTCAATATTAATCTCATCCGCATCTTCTATTACATGATAATTGGTAACCAGATAACCGTCAGGAGATATTATTACTCCGGAACCTATCCCTCCCATTTTATATTTATAAATTTTTTCTTCCGGAATCATGTATCCGAAATAAAACTCCGGTTCTATTACGCTAACCGCGCCTTCTTTGGATACTTTTATGCTGACGACCGCTCCGTTTGATTTTTGGACTATCGAATTTATATCTTTTTGAAATTCGTATATATTGACCGAAGAGTAGAGGTTTGAGAAAAAAAGCCAAAAAACCAAAACAAACATTTTTCCTCCTTAAAATTATTATATAAATATATGAAAAATTTGACAAACCGCGAAAAATTATGTTATAATGAATTGTAAGCTACTTTAAGGCTTACAAGTTTTGCGGGTATCCCGAAAAGCCAGAACTACCCGCGAAACGATGTCCTCATACGAGGCGCGTTAGAACTTTCCCACCTATGGGTTCTAACACAAAGCGGGTAGCGGTTGTATAAAAACAAAAAATGGAGTAAAAAAAATGAAAAAAATATTAGTCTTATCGTTAGTATCAATGGTGGCGATATCCTTATCATCAAAGGATATTGGAAAATACGATTTCGATTACGAGATATCGCCCGATATAATAAAAAGCATATCTGTTTCGTTGCCTGCTCCGGATTACTCGACTATATCGAGCAAATCCTCTCAAAACACGGTAGATCACTTCAAATATATGCCGATATTTAAAAAAGCAAGATACGAATACGAATACGAATCTACCAATTTTACCGGAAAAAAGAAAGTTATAGTGGAGTTTAAAGGTTACTCGGAAAAAGACGCGCTGGCGTCGGCTTCCATAACATACTTCAACAAAAAAGACGCAAAAACCATAGACTACTCTATAAAAATAACAGAAAAAGGGATACTTGCCACAGATAGCATTTTGGGAAATGAAAGAATAGAAATACCCATACCGCTTTTTAAAGACAAGAGGTGGACGGAAAACGGAAACGAAAGCAGAGTCATAGGTTTTTCATCCAAAATACAAACCCCGTACTCAAACTTCGATAACGCTTTAAAGATACTTACAAACGTATCCAACTCGGAAGCGGGTAAGATTGAAAGATACTACGCCGAAAATATCGGGCTTGTTAAAGAAGTTATAAAGATCGAAGATAAAACCGATATACTTACTTTAGTTAACTACACCGAGATAAAGTAATATAAGGGTAAAATAGTTTTTAAAAGAGGCGGATTAACATCCGCCTCTTTTTTATTTTAATTAAACTTTTTTTTATATAATATCGTTATGTCAATATTTAAATCGAAATCTATAGAATCGATAATGGGAGAAGAGGAACATTCCAAAAACAAACTTGCGAAAGTTTTAGGGTCTTTCGACGTAACCATGGTAGGAGTCGGAGCCATAATAGGAGCCGGAATATTTGCAATGGTCGGGGAGGCCGCTTTAAAAGGAAACGCGGGGCCGTCTCTCGTCATATCTTTTATAATAACGGCCATAGCTTGCGGTTTTTGCGCGTTGTGCTACGCGGAGTTAGCCTCTATGGTTCCGGTCTCGGGAAGCGCTTACACCTACACATACGCCACTTTGGGAGAAATAATAGCGTGGATTATAGGCTGGGATTTGGTATTGGAATATGCGATAGGAAACATCGCCGTGGCCATAAGTTGGTCGGGATATTTTAATGAGCTTATCAAAAGCATATTTCAAATAGAAATACCTTTATGGCTTAGAATAGATTACAGGTCTTTCATACAAAGAGGATACGACATAACGACCGTTCCTCACATATTCGGAATACCGGTCGTGTTTAATCTCTTAGCCGTCATAATAGTAGGATTTATAACCTGGCTTTTGGTAAAAGGAGTCAAGGAAAGCGCAAAATTCAACAACCTTATGGTAATGTTAAAAATTTTAATACTTTTGATATTTACCGCGATAGGTTTTTATTATTTTAAATCCGAAAATCTAAAACCTTTTGCTCCGGGTGGATTTAAAGGAATACAGATAGGAGCGGCTACGATATTTTTCGCGTATATAGGATTCGACGCGGTATCTACGGTGGCGGAAGAAACGAGAAATCCTCAAAAAGATATGCCGATAGGCATAATAGGTTCGCTTATAATATGCACTATTTTATACATAATAGTAACAGTATCTCTTATGGGAATGATTCCATACAAAGAAATAGCAAACCAGGTAAACGAACCGCTCGTAGCGGGATTAAACTACCACAACGCCCCTAAATTTTGGGTAGCTTTGATATCTCTGGGAGCGGTGATATCTACAACCGCGGTTTTATTGGTTTTCCAGATGGGCCAACCGAGGATTTTTTTTGCAATGGCGAGAGACGGACTTTTGCCTAAATTTTTTTCCAAAGTTCACCCTATACACAAAACCACACACATTACCACCATATGGACCGGGGTATTTGTGGGTTTCTTCTCCGCCATAAGCAACCTTGACGAAATGGCGAATTTATGCAACATAGGAACACTTTTCGCTTTTATACTTGTTTCCGTCGGCGTAATAATACTGAGAATTAAACAACCGAATAGAAATCGACCGTTTAAAGTTCCTTTCGGATTTCTTATTCCGATACTCGGTATAATATCCTGTTTGTATCTTATTTTGGGACTTGATAAAATAACATGGTTTAGATTTATAATATGGCTTATCGTAGGAATATTCATATACGTTTTATACGGTTTTAAAAATTCAAAACTCAATATACAAAAAGCTTAGAATTACTCCGGAGGAAAATATGTTCGATAAAATGAAAGAATTATGGGAATTAAAAAAGAAAGCGGAAGAAATAAAAAAAGAACTTGAAAAAATAGAATTTGCTTCCGAAGACAATTATTCTTTAGTTAAAGTAAAAGGAACTCTTGAAATAGAAGAAGTTTTAATAAAAGACGCATCCGACAAAGAAAAATTGGGGAAATCCTTAAAAGAAAATATAAACAAAGCTTTAAAAAACGCTCAATTGGAAAGCGCCAAAAGGACATTCGGTCAGTTTTAAAAATATTTATCTGACTCTGTGTATTATATCCTTTTCCGGGCATCTATCCGTTTCAAATTGAAGCGTTATATGGTTTATTCCGTAATCTTTGGAAAGTAATTTTTCTATCCGATTATGTATCAGGCAACTTTCGGAAACGAGACAATCTTTTATCTCTATATGGGCTTCAAAATATACGGTTTTTTCATTGCCAAGCCATGTATGAATATGATGAACGTTTATAACTCCGTCGATATCTTCTATATTTTTCTTTATCTTTTCATAATCTATATCGGGTCCGGATTGTATTAAGATATTAAAAGATTTAATAAAAACGGATACCGATTGATATATGATAAAAACGGACATTATTATAGAAAGCGAAGGATCTATGAAATAGTAATCGAATCTCTTAATAAAAAAAGCTCCCAACAAAACGGCCAGAGAAAAACCCGCGTCTCCCATAAGATGCAGATAACTCGCTTTCCAATTTATATTGTTTTCCCCTTCTTTATGAATGATAAAAGCCGAAGAAATATTTATTAAAAAAGCGAAAAAGGAAACTAAAATCATCATATCGGAATTTATTTTTTCCGGATTAAAAAATCTTTTACCCGCCTCAAATATTATAAAAACGCATACTCCGATTAAAAATAAAGAATTTACAAAAGCCGCGACCACCTCGACCCTCTTGTAGCCGTAAGTTCTTTTAAAGTCCGGAGATTTAAAAGAGAAAACCCATGCGATATAGCTTATCACAAGCGAAGCGGTATCCTCTAAGTTATGAAAAGCGTCCGATATCAAAGCCATACTCCCAGAAATTATTCCCGCAACTATTTCGATCAATGAAATTAAAAGATTAAGAAAGATAACCGCCAAAAACTTTCCTTTCTTATCGTGTTCCTCGTGGTGATGATGTTTGTGAGTATGAGTCATATTTATTAGCTTATGGAATTAAGATAATTTACGATATTGTCGCAACTTTCCTGGACTTCCTTAGAAATTCCTTCTTTATAATCCATACTTTTGGGCTGTATTCCCAGTATGACTATTTCTATATTTTTTATCTCGTCTCTTATCAGTTCCAAAAAAATATTTAAAGGCAAAGTGTGAGTTGAAAACATTTTATAACTTTTAAGATTTTTTTCGTCGAGTATCTGCATATCTCCGGGCTTTCCCCCGAAAAATGCGGCGTCTATTATAACGAGTTTATCGGGTTTTAACTCTATTATTTCGCTTACTCTATTTTCAAAAACGCTTCCGGCGTCCATAATTTTTATTCTATCGTTTTTAATTTTTTTTGCTATATACGGACCGGCTCCGTCGTCTTCTCTCAAATCGTTTCCTATAAAAACGTATAAAGTGTTTTTGTTCGGGGATATAGCTTTTAAAATCTCGCTTTTCATAAAAATATTTTATCAAATAAAAAAGGCGCATTTTTTAAAAAATGCGCCTTTTATCCGAATATTTTTTTAGTCTACGAACTCTACGTCTAAATAATGAGTCGAGCAGGATATGCAAGGATCGTAGGCTCTTACGAGCATTTCAAGCTTAAGCCTTATATCCTCTTTCGGTTCGTTTATTATTTCCGGAAGGAATTTTATGAAGTCATACTCTATGTTGTTTATATTTTGGTTTGTCGGTATTATGCAGTTAGCGTTTTGTATTATTCCTTTATCGTCTATTTCATAGTTGTGGAACAATATTCCTCTCGGAACTTCTACCGCTCCAACGCCGTTTCCTGCCTTGGTAGGGATAACCCCTTTTTCGTTTATTCCGACAACTATTTCTTCCCCATAATCTACCCCGTTCTTTTTAAAATCTTTAAGTATATCCAGGGCATGTTCGTAGCAATGAACAAGCTCAACAGCTTGAGCGACGGTATTCATAAAAGGATTGTGGTTTGGCGCTTCAAACTTAAGCTCTTTTGCGACTTTTTTGGCTTTGCTATGAAGTTTTTTATGATTTAGATTGAACCTCGCAAGAGCTCCGACCATATAAGACTCTCTCGAAAGTTTGGTAAATTTGGCGCTTGAGCGAGGATCTATAAACTCGTTTGTGGCAAGCCTATAATCTTTTTTGTTAAATCTTTTCCCGTCCGAAGAGCCTATATCCCCCTCCAACAACGGATATTCATCCGTATCGTTTACCAACGCAACATATTCCGTTTCCCTGTAAAATTCGGGGAATTTTAATTTGGAAGCCACGTTTATCAAATCGTCCATATCGCTTCTTATCCCCTCCAATATATCTATCATCGCATCTATATCTTTTGGCCTTGGAAGTTTTGTAAATCCACCAACTATCGCCGATATCGGATGCACATGTCTTCCGACGAGTATATCGCAGGTATCGTTAAAACATTTTTTCATCTTTAATATTTTTTTGACAAGCGCGTTATGAGTTTTTACAAGAGGCACAAAAGAAGGAACGCCCAAGACGTCAGGAGCTGCTAAAAGATATATATGCAAAAGGTGGCTATCGAGAAACTCATAGTCCAGTAAAAGTTTTCTGAGCTTTACCGTCTGTTCGGAAGGCACAAACCCCAAAGCGTCCTCGGCCGCCTGAATCGAAGCTAAGGAATGTCCGCATGAGCATATTCCGCATATTCTTGAGGTTATATGTTGAGCTTCAAATATGCTTCTTCCTCTAAGCATCCCTTCGAATAGCCTGGGGGTTTCAACCACGTGAAATTCGCATTTTTCTATATTTCCGTTTTTAACGTTTACGACTATATTGCCGTGTCCTTCCACTCTTGTAACATATTCCACTTTTATGTCCAAATCTTTATTTTTTACGCTCATTTAACCTCCTTTGCTTTGTTATACATCTCGATTTTCTTCTTCATTAGCTCTTCCCCCAAAACTTTTATCTTTTCGTTGACATTATATTTTTTTATAATGTCGTTGGCTTGATTTTTTGCCGGATTTGAAACCAACCCTCTGCAACCGTAACAAATATTTCCGTTGCTGGTACACCAGCTATTGCATCCCGCTTTAGTCCATGGTCCCAAACAAACGACGCCTTTATCGTAAAGACAAACGTTTTCGTTTAACTTACACTCCGCGCAAACCGGCTTATCGGGAACGGAATATGCCACGCCTTTTAATATGCATTTTATGACTTCCACCACCTCCGGAAGATAAACCGGGCATCCGTATATGTAATAGTCCACTTTAACCACCTGATCTACGGCTTTTGTCGGTTTTGAGTCGAAATAGGAGTATTTATCTCCGTAGACATATCTTCTTATCTCGTCTATTTCAAATCCGTTTTTCATTCCGTTTACTCCGCCCAAAGCTGCGCAGGAACCGTAGGCGACCAAAACCTTGGCTCTCTCTCTTATTTTTTTAAGCCTTTCCTCGGCGTGTTTATCTCCTATGGAACCTTCTATGAAAACTACATCGTAATCCTTGTCCCATTTTTCGCTCATTACCTCTCTAAACTCGACCACATCCACCGCACCCAGCACGTCCAGAAGCGTTTCCCCCAAATTCGCTATCTGAAGCTGGCATCCTTCGCAACATGCGAAATCGAAAAAAGCTACTTTAGGTTTTTCGGATATTTTGTTTTTAGCCATATTCATCTCCTTATAGTTTTTTGGATTCTTTTACTTCGTCGTATGTAAAAGTCGGACCGTCTTTACAACAATAATAGTTTTTTGGATGGTCTATCTGGCAATGTCCGCATTTGCCCATGCCGCATTTCATATGTCTTTCTAAAGAAAGAACTATATGACGTTCCGGTATGTTTTTCTTTAAAAGCTCCGCTATTACAAACTTATACATAATCGGCGGACCGACAACAACCGCATATGTCCTTTCCGGATTTAAGTTTACGCCTGGGATCAAAGTGGTAATAAGACCGACGTTTCCCTTCCAATCCGGCTCACCTTTATCTACGGTGCAGGCGAAATTTATGTCCATCCTTTTACCCCACCTCTCGACTTCGTCGTAGAATAACATATCCTTAGGGCTTTTACAACCCAAAAGTATATCGACTTTCCCGAAATCTTTTCTATTGTCCATAACGTAATTGATAAGAGACCTTAAAGGAGCTATTCCGAGTCCCCCTGCGACAAAAAGTATGTCGTTTCCAAACATCTGCTTAACCGGGAAAGGTCTTCCGAAAGGACCTCTTATATATACCCTATCCCCTTTTTCAAGTTTATGCATTTGATTGGTAACTCTTCCCGCGGCTCTTACCGTAAGCTCAAAGCTTCCTTTTTTTGTCGGAGAGGAACAAATGGAAATCGGAGCTTCCCCAACCCCAAACAGCTCTACCTGAACAAACTGTCCGGGCTCATGTCCCAACTCTCCGTCGTCAAGCTTAATATCGAACCACTTTTCGGTTTTAGTCATCATCTTGGTGTTTAATATGGTTCCTTTTCTGTAACTCCAATTTGATTCCTTTATTTCTATTACGTTTTTTTCTTTTGTCTTCATATACTCTCCTTAAAATTTCACTTCTTCCGCAAGTTTTACAAGTATCTCTTTAAGGTTTATGCCGGCCATACAGGTTCTAGAACATCTCCCGCAACCCGTACAGAAAAACCTGTTAAATTTATCTACGGGAAACTTAAACTTTCTATAAACTCTATGCCTTTGCCTCATAGATCTCTCTTCCCTGAAATTTTCCCCTCCGGCGACTCTTGCAAAGGTCTCAAACTGACAGGAATCCCATTTTCTTATCCTTTCTCCGCTCTTTAAATCTAAGTTCAAAGTGTCTTCCATATCGAAACAATAGCAGGTGGGGCATACATTTGTGCAGTTGCCGCAAGAAAGGCATTTATTCGCCACTTCTTCCCATACCTTTGAGTTATAAGATTTTTCAAAAATTTGAGGTATCTTCGAGGGCTCCACGTCTATTTCATTTTTAAAAATCTTTTTCTTTTCCTCTCTTATTTTTTCAAGCTCGCTCATATCTTTGGCGCTTGCCTGCGGAAGCTTTATAGATTCGACAAAATCCTCCCCGTCTTGAGTGTTTACGTTTATAACGAATTTGTCTCCGATATCCGTCAAAAACAGGTCGTAACCTCCGTTGGGCAGGTGAGCGTTAACCAGAGCGCAGCTTGCGTACTCGTCGCAGTACTTATTGCACTCAAGACCTATCATAAAAAGATTTTCTTTTCTCATTAAGAAATTATGGTCTACAGGTTTATCGTTAAAGACTATATTAAGACATTGCAAACCGCTCAGATCGCAGGTATGAACCCCGAATACCGCGATTTTTTCGCCGTCTATATAACAGCTTTCTTTTACATCCCCATCTTCTTTAAAATCCATAATCTTTTCTCTTTGAGGCATAAAATACTTTTTAGGCGGAAGTATGGTAGGGACATAATCGCACTTTATTTCATCCGCCGAAGATATTTCGGCGAAAGAATAGTTCCCGCTTCCTCTTTCCACGGGAGCGACAACCTTCATCTTCTTTAACAGATTCTTTATAAAACAATCAAGATTCTTTTTTTCAAGTATATGGTATTTCACTTTTTTCCTCCTTTTATCATAATAAAATTTTACAATTTAATAAAATAAACGGATTATTAGAAAAACTTAAAACGATATTTTTAAAACTTATAACGGTTGTTTTTTTACGCGGTCTTGATAATTAAAATTTATCTTTTCTTTATATATCTCTAAAAGCGTAATTATTACAGAAACGAATATAGGCCCCAAAAAAATGCCTATGGGACCGTAGGTTTTAAGCCCCCCTATTATTCCCAGAAAAACTAAGGCTATAGGAAGTTTTGCGTTTTTGCCTATAAATATCGGCCTTACGAAGTTATCTATAAGTCCGACTACGAACATCCCCCATATAAAAACAAAAATCGTCGTAGTAAAATCTTTTGTCAGATAACAATAAATGGCGACCGGAATCGTAACCATGGATGTGCCGAGAAAAGGTATAAGAGCGGAAAATATAACGAGAAACCCTAACATTATCGGAGAATTTAGTCCCGCTATGTAATAGCCGAGCGCCGCGACTATTCCCTGAACGAATGCGGTTAAAAGAACTCCTTTTATTATAGAATTGGTAGTTACGGAAAATTGCATAAGAATTCTTTCTATGTATTTATTTTCAAGCGGCACCAGTTCTATTAACCAGTTTAAAAGTTTTTTGCCGTCTTTAAATAGAAAAAACATGGAAATAAGCATTACAAAGAAATTAACGAAGAAGAAAAATATGTTTTTTATTATTCCGCCCCCCGATTTTAAAATAGCCCTTTGAAATTCCTCTAAGTTTGTAACCAGTATCTCTTTTATGTCTAAGCTTGAAAAAGGTATGAAGGACGGAATATTTAATTTGATTTTGTAAATATTATTATTTAAGTAATCTATGGTTTGAGGATATATCATTTTGGCTTCTTTGAACAAAAGCCAGCCGAAAAGCAAGAAAGGAACGACTATGGTGACAAACATAAAAATCACGCTTAAAAAAGCGGATATGTTTTCGTTTATTTTTTTATTCGTAAAGAACGAATAAACCGGATAATATACGACCGAAAATATTATGCCGAGAAATATGGCGAGTATGAACGGAGATATGAGTTTTATAAACCCGTAAATTATTATAAGTATCAATATGGATACGATTACGTTCAGTATAAAACGCCTGTTAAGGCTGTTATATTCCATAAGTTAATTATATAATATTAATTAAAATATTTTAGAAAACGAAATATCTAACCAATACGATTAAACCCAACGCGACTCTATAAAATACGAAAATAGAAAGATCTTTCTTTTTAAGATATGAAAGCAAAAATCTAATGGAAAGAACTCCCGATAAAAAGCTTGAAAAAAATCCGGCAAAAAGATAAATATTTATATCCGAAAAAACAAGTTTTCTGGCCTCAAACACCCCGGCACCCAATATTATCGGCATGGCCATAAAAAAAGATATTTTAGCGGCCGAGTCTCTCGTATATCCAAGCATCAAAAGAGAAATTATGGTCATCCCCGAACGAGAAGCTCCGGGTATTATGGCTATGGACTGAAAAAGGCCGGCGACAATCGCGTGTTTTATATTAAAGTCTTTTTCGGTCTTTTCTCCTCCGTATTTTTTGTCTACGAAATAAATGACAAAAGAAAAGAATATGAGCGAAAGAGAAACGACGACAGGAGTTCTAAAAACATTTTCGGCTATTTTATCAAGCGTCAACCCGGCTATCACCCCCGGAACCGTGGCTATGGCTATATAAAACAAAAACTTAGAATCTTCTCCTTTAGGATTTTGTATTGAATTTTTAAGGATATTTTTAATATCTTTTAAAAAATACGAAAAAATAGCTAAAAGGGTTCCCATATGCAACATAACATCGAAACTCAAACCCTGATAATTCATATTAGTAAGATAAGAATATAAATATAAATGCGCGGAAGACGATATCGGCAAAAATTCACCGATTCCCTGCAAAATACCGAGAAGTATAGAATTAATCATTTCCATAGCTATATTTTACTATTTTTATACCTTCGTAATAATGGTTTAGTATATCTTTGCAAGCATATCCCAACTCGCCCATCTTATCCGCTCCTGCCTGGCACATCCCTACCCCATGACCATAACCCTTTCCATCGAATATTATGTATTTATTATCTCTTGAAACGGTAAAAGCGGTGCTTTTTATAGCCATCCATCCTAACTCTCTTCCTATAATATGATAAAAATTTATACCGGATATAGCTATCTTTCTTTTGTCGGATATTATATCTAAACTTTTAACCCTGCCGGAATGGGTATAAACGATATTGGAAATTTCTACGAATTTTTCGGCCTTATTTTTAAAAACGGATTTTTGCAAAAATCTTTCAAATCTTTTTATCCTTATTTTTGTTCTCCATCTATACCCCCAACCCTCCGAACAAAGAGTTTTAAAGCCGATATCGTCTTTAACGCTTACGAGATACGGCATAGTATCGTAATTCCATACGTCTTTCGCGTTTTCTGTTGCCCCCCCCGCAAACGCTATGATACATCGCCCATATCGGTTTCTTGTCGAATTCCATTATAACACCGGAAGTTTCTCTAACCGCCTTATAAGTCTTTTCTCTTATATCCTTAAACCCCTTATACAATTGACAATGTGTAAGGTCGCAAAAATTATACCCCTGTTTTTCGTGTCTATTACCGGCGGCTATGGCATAAGATCTTATAGCTATAGCGTTTGCTTTAATCGCTTCTACATTTTTCATATGTCTGGTCTCGGAATCGGTAACGCTTAAGACATAATCTTCCAAGTCTACCGTATTCACCATAAACAAAAAACCCTTCAAATTTTTTACTTCGATCGTTCCTTTATAATATCTTTCCTTCTTTTTCGACTTTATTTTAACCGTACCGTTTATTTTTATTTTAACTTCTTTTAAAAAAGAAACTTTATTATCTTCATCCAATTTAATCTTATCCTTATAAGAATAAATATCGAAAGAATTTTCTATTTTCTTTTCGTTTATATAAACAAAAGATTTTTCAATTGGAGTAATCGAAAGAGAAGTTATATTGCCGTATGAAACAAGCCCTATTTTAATATCCATGGATAAGAAAAAAAACCAGGGTATTAAAACAGAAAATCTAATCGGGGAAATACTGTGAAACGATTTTAACATTTTTTTTCTCGCCATACTCCAATCTGACATATCCCCCGGTGCCAAAAAGCAATCTATCTCCCGACAAAACGTAAACCAGGTCCGAAACAAAAGGCATATGAGAGATTATTATGATGTTGGATTTATTGGAATTAATATAATCGCAAACGAAAGAAAGATCCGATCCTGGAGCGAGGAAATCCTTAAACTCAATCCTGTCGCAATTTATCTCACTTGAAATAATATCCGCGGTTTGAACGGCCCTTTTAAAAGGACTTGAAACTATATATTCCGGTCTAAAACCCTCGGATAAAAGACTAAAAACGGATTTTTTTATTTGCTCCTTTCCCTTTTCCGAAATCGGCCTTTCGAAATCCGCGCTTACTTTGGCTTCTAAGACGCTTAAAGCGTGAGCGTGTCTGAATATTACTATTTCCATTTTATTTTTATTTAAGCATTAACAAATATTTTTTAATTACGGATAAATGTTTTTTCTCGTTTTCTATTATTTTTTTAATAGCCGCTTTTTCCCCATAACCCGAAACAGAATTCAAAAAAACTTCGTATAGTTTTACGCTGTCCGCCTCTCTAACGAGGTGAGCCCTCAAATTTTTTCTAAGAGATTTAAAAGGTATTATCTTTCTATATTTGACGTTAATCCGCTTTTTATATAATGATAAAAGCGTTTTTATATGCGCCGCTTCCTCCGCCGCGAAATTGGAAAAAGTTTCAGCTATCGCTTTCCCGCCTACTATCTTATTTTTAAAAAGCTCCGATTCCGTAGCATAAAGGAAAACATCCACTTTTTCTTCGTTAATTATCCCTTTTAATATTTCTTCATTCATCCTAATAGTATATTATATTTTATTGAGCTTGAAATCGGAAAATTGGCAAATATCTTTCGCAAGACATATGGAGCATCTTCCTTTTTTTTCAAAAACCGAGTCCCTCATCTTTTTACCGCAATCTTTTATGAAAGATAAAAGATTCTCCTCCCCCATATACTCAGCCTCTACTTCTTTCAAATTTGAAACGAAATAATATTTTAAGTTTTTAACCCTTACCGAATACTTTTTCGATACTCCGAATGCGTATATCGAAAGTTGAAGATTATTTTTTACTATACCCTCTCCGTTTTCTTCAAGCCCCAATTTATAATCTATAACATTAAAGCTTCCGTCATCGTTTTTATCTATCCTATCTACCGTCCCCTTTAACACGAAATCTTCGCCTATGTCTATATCGAAAGAATCTTCGCAATAAAGAATGGTCGATTTTTTTTTAATTTCGTATTCGTAAAATTTTTTTAAAATATCGACTCCTTTATAATAATAATCCATCATTTCCTGGCCGTTTGAATATCCGTAGTTGCACCAGTTTTCTTCGTAAGAGTTTAAAAGTCTATCGATACCGAGTCGTTTTGTGCCGAACTCTTTTAAAGCTTTATGGATGGACAGCCCGAAGGATGTTTTGCGATTATGTTTTGTATAATTGCCGTCTATGTATATAAATTTGTAAAGATAATTGCAAAACAAATAAGCGTTTATTTTGGAATAATTCAATTCAAACATTTTTCTTGGGTTTAAAAAAATCTATCAAAGTATCTCCGTATTTTTCGGTTCTAAACTTAATAAGTTCCTCCGGGGTTTCAAACTTTTCTTTTATGTGATGCTGAGATATGATTATACCGTATTCGGAAAGAAGATTTGCCTTTAAAACCGACTGAATGGTTTTCAGGCTGTAGATTAAAGGATTGTTGTCTTTGTCTCTATACGGAGGTCCCATGTAAACTATATCGTAACCGTCCTGGGAGTAATAACTAAGCCAGTTGAGATTTTCAAGTATGTTCCCTTTGACTACCACGCCCGACTCTTCAAGCTCCAAATTTTTCAAGTTCTTTTTTATTGTATCAAGGCATTGCTTGTCGTTATCCACAAAAACGACTTTGGAAGACCCCCTCGATAGGGCTTCCAATCCGACAAGCCCTATTCCGGCGTATAAATCCAAAAAAATAGAACCGGTTATATAAGGTCTTAATATATCGAAAAGAGATTTTCTCATTCTGACCGATATGGGTTTTACATGATGACTCATAGGTAACGACAAAACCCTTCTGTTTTTTCTGTTTCCGGCTATTATTCTTATCATAATTTTCAAAGCTCGCCAAAAAATAATATAATTTCTATAATATATTATACCATATGCTTTTTTGAAAGAGGATTTATGGAAGAATTCGATATTGTCATAATAGACGACGACCCTATGGCCGGGGAACTAACCAAGGATTTGCTTACCGACGAAGGTTGGAAGGTTCTTTTGGTAGACGACTCTATGAAGGCGATAGACGAAATCAAAAAATACAAGCCGAAACTCGTTATAAGCGACATAATGATGCCCGGAATAAACGGAATGGAAATTTGTAAAAGGATAAAAACAAACCCGGAAACAAAATCGATAAAGGTTATAATATTATCCGGAAAATCTTACGAATCCGAAAAACAAAGAGCTTTAATGTTAGGTGCGGATTATTTCATAGGAAAACCTTACGATGTGGCAAATTTCTCAAAAACGATAAAAGAAATCATACAGGGATCTTCAAAACTTCCTCCCCCTCCTCCGTCGATTAAAAAACCGGCGGATATAAACGAAGAAAAACTTATTAATTCAGAGATTTCCCAAACCAATTTAAGAATTACCGCCTACGGCATAAGAGGACTTGGAGAAAGGCTTCCGACATCGGATTCCATTTTCGGAAGGCAAACAAACTGCATATCGATAGAAACCCAAAAAGACATTATAGTCTTAGACGCCGGTACGGGAATATTCGAGTTGGGACAAAAGATAGTCGAAAAAAACTTTTATCGAAACATATGGATTTTCTTAACTCATTTCCATATAGACAACATAATGGGGCTTCCTCATTTCAAGCCTTTTTTAGATTCGAAGTATACCGTAAACATAATAGGGCCCAACGACCCGGAAAAATCGCTTAAGGACGCCATAAAAAACTATCTCTACAGCTCCTTTTCTCCCATCCCTCACCCGCCTAAAGCGAAAATAAATCTGTACGAAGTGCTTGAGGAAAACTATTCGGTATCGGAAGATATCAAAATGGCGACAATGTACTCAAATCACCCGACAACTACAATGATTTATCTTTTAAACATAAAAGGATTCAAGATAGCCTACGCTCCGGATAGCGAGATATGGGAAGAAAGCACCGCTTTTCAAGACTATAACGAAAGATTAGGGAAGTTCACATCCAAATTCGATTTAATTATACACGATTCTTACTACGACAAAAACGATTATATAGAAAAAAATCACAAAGGCCATAGTTCTTTTGAAATATTATGCAATTTTGTAAGGAAAAACCACATAAAAAATTTAATGCCGATAAACCTAAACCCCTCTTACGAAGACGAAAAAATAAAATCGATGATAGAAGAAGGAAGCAAAATATTATCGGATAGCGGTTCGAAAATATTGCTCTTAAAGGAAAAAGAGAAAACGCTTTTCGAAATATCGGCCGCAAAAAAATAACTAACGATATTCTATAGCTCTTTTTATGGCCGAATCCGGTTTTTTTTCCAAACTCTCTATGTCTCTCGAATATTTTATTTCTTTTATCCAGTTTCCTTTAGAATCCAGCTCGTATTCGAAAACGTAATCTTTATAAAATACGCCGTTGGAATCGAATAATTTCTCTTCCTCTTTAAGCCCGTATCCGTTGTAATAGATTTCTCGTCTGGAAGATAGATTTTGAGAAAATGTATACTCAGAAATCGTCTCCTTTCTTATTATCCCATCGACCTTATATTCCCTCGATAAAACTTCTTTCAGTATATTATCTTTATCGTAGGATTTTATTACCGCCGATAGTTTGTTTATTTCGTAATTTTTTCTAACCGAAACATCCTGGTTTTTATCGTATCTTATTTCTTCTTTTAAACTACCTTTATCGTCGAATTTTTTAACGATTTTCTCTTCCGGAAAATAATTGGAATCGAATATGTGGCAAACATTTAGCATATTGTCGTTCAAACATATGCTAACGCCTAAAATCTCGTCTTCGCTCATTTTTTCTAATTTTATTTCCGATATCTTTTTAGCATCGTCAGAACAAATCTTTTTAATTTCCTTTCCGCTATCATCTAAACTTAATATTTCCTTACAATATTTTTTTATCTTCTTTTCATCTTTTTCATAAACATATTTTTTCTTCCACGAAATATCCTTATCGTTTTTCCCGCCGGCTTCTTCGATAACTCTGCCGAATTCGTCGTAATAAACCGCATATAAAGAATTGACATCTCCGATAACCGCTTTTTTATTTTTATAATATACGGAATGGTTATATATTTTTATCGATTTTACCTTGGAATTAACGGATAGATAATAATCCTCGGAATAAACATTTGAACATAAAAAAATAAAAGCAGCAATGTATTTCATATAATATATTATAGATTAAAAAAACGGAGGATTTTATGTCTGAAAAAAAACAGGAAGGACAGCTTCAAATAGAAATACAAATAGACGAAGCAACCGCTCAAGGAATATACACCAACTTAGCCGGAATAACTCACAGCGAAACCGAATTTATTTTCGATTTTTTGTTCATTCAACCAAATCAACCCAAAGCCAAACTCAGAGCCAGAATCATATCCAATCCGATACACACTAAAAGATTTCTTCAAGCGTTGGTTGAAAACATAAGGAAATACGAAGAAAGATTCGGAAAAATTCCCGAAAGAGATTACACGGTGGGCGGACATTCTTAACAAAAAAACGAACATTTTTTAAATATAAAATCTATTTTTCGCCTTTTACTAAAGTGTTATAATTTAATTATGGAACTAAAAAAATACATAGATCGATCCAGAGAAATAGTGGAAAAAAGGATTAACGAATACCTAAAGAAAAAACCTTTCGTTAACGAAACGCTAAAAAAATCCATGCTCTATTCCATAAACGCCGGCGGGAAAAGAATAAGACCGGCTTTTATGTTTTTGACCTACGAACTTTTATCTTTTAAAGACAAAAAAAACATAGTAGACGCGGCCGCGGCCATAGAAATGATACACACCTATTCTTTAATACACGACGATCTGCCGGCTATGGACGACGACGATTTAAGAAGAGGAAAACCCACGAATCACAAAGTATTCGGAGAAGGGATGGCTATACTGGCCGGGGACGGGCTTTTGACCGATGCATTTAATATAATTTCTTCATCCTCGTCGATAAAAGAAACCCTCAAAGCAAAAGCCATCGAAATTTTATCTTTCAGGGCGGGAAGTTCGGGTATGGTATCGGGTCAAGCCTTAGATTTGCTATCCGAAGGTAAAATTTACCGCGACAGAGAAAAATCAAAACTTAAAAAAACTCTGGATTATATACATAGACATAAAACCGCCGATATGATTATGGCAAGCTGCGAAATGGGCTGCGTTCTTTCCGAAAAGAAAAATATTTTAAA
>ERZ795060.816-NODE-816-length-40703-cov-8.204832_pt1 | contig 40703 bp, 37 predicted proteins | sample MGYA00375144_ERZ795060 | MGnify/ENA primary metagenome ERZ795060 (study PRJEB30189, sample SAMN05720157) | activated sludge metagenome | isolation source: anaerobic digester from wastewater treatment plant | place: Japan | collected 2015-05-15 ... | reverse complement strand
GTTCGAGTTTCTTGGAATAAAATCAAAAGAAGTTATGGCTGAATCGGATCTGGAGGATGCCCTTCTGGACAAACTGCAGGATTTTTTACTCGAACTTGGACATGGTTTTTGCTTTGAAGGACGGCAAAAACGAATTCTTATCGGCAAAAAGCCGGCTTATATTGATTTGGTTTTTTACCATCGCGTGCTTAAATGTCATGTGCTGATTGAACTGAAAGTTGATGAATTTAAACACGAACATCTCGGGCAACTTAATACATATGTAAGTTGGTACCGCAAGAATATGATGACTTATGGAGACAATATTCCTATTGGCATTCTTCTCTGCACACAAAAAGACCATACGCTTGTTGAATATGCGTTGGCAGGTATGGATAACCAGCTCTTTGTTTCCAAATACCAACTTGAGCTTCCGAAGAAGGATGAAATAGAGCGGTTCCTTGAAGAACAAATGAAGGAGATTGGGTATGGGGGGTGAGTGGCGCCAATTCAAAATCGGGGATTTGTTCGACTTGAAGCCTGGCTTCGCCTTCAAGAGTTCCGACTTCACGGATAGCGGCGTTCCAGTAATCAAGATCAAGAATGTAAAGGCCAACGTTGTTGTCTTCGATGAGCTGAGTTACGTCGATGAAGAATTTCTGAAAAAGAAGAAAGACTACATCGTTAACTATGGCGATATCCTAATCACAATGTCGGGAAACAGATTCGACGGTAGCAAGGAGACTTGGGTAGGTAAGGTTGCTCAGTTCCGAGCCCATGAACCGTATCTACTAAATCAGCGTGTTGCCATATTGAGACCTAAGCAGGGGGCAATACTGGATCAACGGTGCTGCTCATACATCCTTGGTTCAAGCGAATACCAGGATTTCTTTATTGCCATCGCAACAAGTTCCGGCGGTCAAGCAAATCTATCCCCAAGTCAAATTCTTGGCGCTGACGTCCTGTTGCCGCCTTACGAGGAGCAGCGCGCCATCGCCCACATCCTCGGCACGCTGGATGATAAGATTGAATTGAACCGGCGGATGAACCAGACGCTGGAGGAGATGGCGCGGGCACTGTTTAAATCCTGGTTCGTGGACTTTGACCCCGTACGCGCCAAGGCCGCCGTTCGCCGCGAGCACCCCGACTGGTCGAACGCCCAGGTGAGCCGCACCGCCTGCCCCACATTAAAACCCGAAATCGCCGAACTCTTCCCCGATGAATTCGAAAACTCCGAACTGGGCGAGATCCCGAAGGGGTGGAGGATAGGATGTGTTGATGATGTGTTCGATCTTGTGTTGGGGCAATCGCCGCCAGGAGAGACCTATAATGAAGTTGGAGAAGGCATTCCCTTCTATCAAGGCCGGGCGGACTTCACATTCCGTTTTCCTGACCGTCGAGTATATTGCACGGCTCCAACACGATTTGCCAAGAAAGGAGACACGCTAATTAGTGTTCGCGCACCGGTTGGGGCTATTAACCTAGCATTTGAGGACTGTGCCATCGGGCGCGGTGTAGCCGCCGCGAGGCACAAGACTGGAGCCAAGTCCTACACCTATTACTTCATGCATGGACTGGCTGAAGTTTTCAACCGCTTCGAAGCAGAAGGAACCGTGTTCGGTTCAATCAGCAAGAAGGACTTTCACGCAATTCAGTGTGTCATTGTCCCATCACAAGTAGTTGAAGCGTTTGAGCGACTTTGCGAGCCAATAGATGTCCGGGTTGAGTTTGCTGAAATTGAATCCCGCTCCCTCGCCGCCCTGCGCGACACGCTGCTGCCCAAGCTGATTTCCGGCGAGATAAGGGTGAAGGATGCGGAGAAATTTTTAAAAGAGAGAGGGTTATGAAAAGTTTATTTTTTTATCATTCATGCTTCTTGCTAAAAAGGAAATAACGTATGCCAATAACACAACAACAGAAAGCACAAGCTGAGCAACGCCAGTGGGCCGCAGCAAGGGACAGTGCGCCGCAAGTGCGGCTTGTGGCAGGTCCAGGCACGGGCAAATCTTATACGATTGAAAAGCGGGTAGCTGATCTTCTGACCAATGGGGCGACTCCCGGCAATGTATATGTCATATCATTCACTCGGGCTACGTGCGCCGAACTGACTGAACGTATCCGGGCTTTCTGCAGCACTCTCCCTTGTGCAAATGCGGCGACGCAAGTGCGCATTTCAACGATGCACTCCCTTGCGCTTCGAATTCTGCGACGTGCCAATCTGCTCACCTCGTATCCCAGCACGCCAATCATGTTGGACGATTGGGAACAGACCAATGTTTATGACAGAGAATTCGCCGGGATTCTGGGTTGTACCCCGTCTCGAGCCGCCGAGATCAGACTTGCGCACGACGCACAATGGCAGACTCTGAATCCCCAATACGTGAACCAGGCGCAAATAACTCCTGCAGAGGTCCAAGGATTCAACGCATTTCATTCGGCTCGGACCAACCTTTATTGCTGTGTGCTCCCCGGTGAGGTTATCTATAAGTGCGTAGACGCACTTCAGCAAGGCGCATTGCAGCCAAATCAATTACCGCAAATCGACCATTTGATCGTAGATGAATTCCAGGACCTTAATGCGTGCGACCAGGAATTCGTGCGCTTGTTGTCTGCAAACAATACAGTCTTATTCGTGGCCGGAGACGATGACCAGAGCATTTATTCTTTCCGGCACGCCAATCCAGACGGCATCGTTCAGTTTCAAACCGCTTACCCGGCATCGGCCACACATGTGTTGACAGACTGCTTCCGATGCACTCCGGCAATTCTCGATCCGGCCAGCCGGCTAATCACCTACAACTTGAACCGTGTTCACAAAAACCTTACGTCGCTATATGCCACAGCTACGCCGCCGGTACAGGGCCGTATGATGGTTTGGTCTTTCCAGACTGCACAAGATGAGGCTCGCGCCGTTGCTCAATCTTGCCAGGCGCTGATCAACGCCGGCATGGCCGGGCGGGAGGATGAAATTCTCATCTTGATATCCAATCGCCGGGTTCAGCTTGATATGCTGGCACAGGAGCTGGGTAACCTCGGCCTTCCCTATGATCCTCCGCGAGGCGCGGCGCTCACAAGTGAATATGAAACGATTAGGGCAGTCTATTCAATCCTCCGCATCGCAAGAGATAACTTGACTGGTGATGAAGACTATCCGGCGCATCGGGACCTACTTGAGGTGCTCTCCGGTGTCGGAAGCGCCACGGCAAAAGGGGTCGCGGATGCCTGCATTTCCAACAACCAGAACTTCCGCCAGCTCTTTTATCTCCCTTCATGCCCGACTTGGCTTTCCGGACGGTGCCCCGCGGCGGTTCAGCGCGTCATGGCGATGGTTCAAACAGTTAGAACATGGAACATGAGCGACACCTTGGCAGATCGGAGCGGCGACATAACGACCCTCCTATCATCGCAGGTGTTCACATCAGGGCATAATGCTGCCAATAGCCTGTCGATATGGAATACCCTGATAAGCTCGCTTCCGGCCCAGATGACACTTGAAGAGCTTCTGCAATTTCTTGCGGCAGATAGCGAGTCGGATCAGCAGGCTGTCCTTGATCTAGTCAACCAACGAATTGGAGGCGCTCAACCTAAAGCCCAAGTACCCGTTCAGAAGCGTATCAGGATTCTGACCATGCATGGTGCGAAAGGACTTAGCGGGAAGGTCGTGTTTATACCAGGGACAGAACAAGGGCTCATGCCAAATTCCAAGGCCTTGCAGGCCACCGGGCTGCTGATTGAACAGCGACGTTTGTTTTACGTGTCCATCACCCGGGCTATGGCTTGCTGCATAATATCGCATGCAGCCCAACATTCGGGTGCCCAAGCAATGGCTTTGACGCAGAAAAGCGTTGCACGTTTAACGCGTTCTCAGTTTCTGAACGAGATGAACGTTCGAAGCGTTAATCGAACCACCGGATTGACCCAGGCTGAAGCGGCGGCAATAGTTCAAGATATCAATAACTTATGAACCCTTATTTATTAGTAAGTCATGGCGCATTTCTCTGAACCTATCATCGACCAAGTCGCCCAGCCCGTCCGCGCGGCACAGGAAAGGATGAAGGATGCGGAGAGGTTTTTAAAGCAAAAGGATTGGAACGTATGAGCAGCCTTACAGATATCGAAAAGCGCTACCTCGAAAAACTACTTGACATGCAGAGTGGTTATGTGCTCAATTACTCAGACGCAACTTTTGCCGAATTTTTTAAACGCCATAATATCGATATTCACAGCCATAGATACCAAACCTACGGAACATCTAAGGCAAAAAAGATGCGGGCTTTCTGGGATCAGGAGCCCGACGATATAGTCGCGCGCGTGTTATCTGAAATGCTTGACTCCTATGTGGCAAATTGTAATATCAATGGCATTAAACCTGATCACAACATTCTGGAGAAATGCCAAACAATTGTGGCCAGGTTGTCAGGTGATAGAGCGCATACTTCGGCTTCAAGTACAGTTGATAATTTTCTGGTACGGGAATTCGCCATCCCCAATCTAGACAGGCTGCCAGTAGAATCAAATGTTGCGGTCATCATTGCAGATCGACTTGAAGAAGCGCGGAAGGCTCTAAAGGCGGGTGCTTACCTTGCGGTGATAATTCTATGTGGAAGTGTTCTTGAAGGAGTGTTGCTTGGTGCCGCACAACGCTACTCGGAAAAATTTAATCGTTCAAGTAGCAGCCCAAAGACGCCTGAAGGCAAGGTCAAGCCCTTTTCTGAATGGAATTTAGCGCAACTTATCGATGTGGCCCACGATGTCGGTCTACTTGGGCTGGACGTTAAAAAATTTAGTCATGGGCTGCGGGATTTCAGGAATTTCATCCATCCCTATAAGCAGATGGAGTCAAAATTTACGCCAGATGAGTATACGGCCAAGGTTTGCTTTCAAGTGTTGAAGGCAGCCTTGGCGAGTTTAGCGGGGGAGCGATGATATCCTTCACCGAACCCGCCGTTAAATCAGTCGCCCGCCGTGACACGCTGTTGCCGAAACTGATTTTGGGCGAGTTAAGGGTGAAGGATGCGGAAAAGTTTATAAATTGGTGGGGCGAATCTTGATTCGTTCAAAAAAGAAAAACCCATGAAATACAACCCCAAAAAACACCATCGACGTAGCATCCGATTGAAAGGATATGATTATTCCCAATCAGGTGCATATTTCGTTACCCTTTGCACGCAGAATCGGGCGTGTTTGTTTGGGGATATTGTTGGTGGTGAAATGCGATTAAATGATACGGGGAAAATTGTTGCCGATTCATGGCGATGGTTGGCATCACAATATGATTATGTGGAATTGGATGAATGGGTGGTTATGCCCAATCATATACATGGAATTATTATTGTTCATGATTGTAGGGGCGATTCGCGAATCACCCCTACAGAAAAACGAAAACCCATTGGCCGTTTAATCGGTGCATTTAAAACGGTATCCACCAAACACATCAACATCATGCGGGGTACACCCGGTATTCCCGTATGGCAAAGGAATTATTACGAACACATCATACGCAATGATACATCATTAAACCGAATCAGGGCATACATCGTGAACAATCCAATCCAATGGGAATTAGACATGGAAAATTCAAATATCGCTGGGTCAATTCATGAAATGATCCAAACTAGAAGATGAAACATGAAACATTTAACAGAATCTGACATTGAATCAGTAGCCCTGGATTTGTTTTCAGGTCTTGGCTATCAAACCTTGTTCGGGCCAGACATCGCTCCGGATATGCCTTCTGCCGAACGCACTGACTACCGTCAGGTGATTTTAGAAACACGCCTGCTTCAGGCACTTCAACGCCTCAATCCGCAGGTTCCGTATGATGCAATCCAGGAGGCATTGAGAAAACTTACACGCCCCGATTTGCCTTCTTTGATTGCTAATAACCATGCAATCCATAAATACCTTGTGGAAGGTGTTCCGGTAGAATATCAGCGCAGGGATGGGTCAATGGGTGGCGATTTAGTTCGCGTACTGGACTACGATTCAGTTGACAACAATGAATTCCTTGCTGTTAATCAGTTCACCGTTGTGGAAAATCAACATGAACGCAGACCGGATGTTGTCATCTTTGTTAATGGATTACCGCTTGCAGTGCTTGAACTCAAAAATGCAGTAGCGGAAGAAGCAACTATCTGGGCAGCATATAACCAGCTTCAAACTTACAAGGAACAGATTCCCTCTCTTTTTGCATACAACGAGGCACTTGTTATCTCTGATGGCATTCAGGCACGCATCGGCACGCTCACAGCCAACAAAGAGAGGTTTATGCCCTGGCGCACTATCGAAGGAGAACAATTAGCCGATACAATGCTCCCCCAATTGCAGGTTGTTCTTGAAGGTGTATTTGACAGGCGAAGATTCCTTGATCTCATTCGATACTTTATTGTTTTCGAGGAAGTCCCCGGAGGTGCTTTTGTCAAAAAAATGGCGGGTTATCATCAATATCATGCTGTCAATGTGGCTCTTCAGGAAACATTGCGTGCCTGTATTCCTCCATCAGAAGCTGACGTGGTTCAGGAGGAAGATGGAACTTACTTTGCCAGAGGTCAACGTGAAGCAAGACGTGGCGACAGGAGAGTTGGCGTCATCTGGCATACTCAGGGGTCTGGAAAGAGTTTAACAATGGTTTTTTACGCAGGCCGAATCATCACGCATCCAGCTATGGAGAATCCTACGATAGTTGTCATTACCGACCGAAACGATCTTGATGACCAGCTCTTTGGTACATTTGCCCGGTGCCATGAACTTTTGCGCCAGCCACCTGTGCAAGCCGAGAGCAGAGCTCATTTGCGCGAGCTTTTGAAAACAGGGTCGGGTGGGGTTATTTTCACTACGGTTCAGAAATTTTTTCCAACTGAAGAGGAAGCTCGGCACCCATTGCTCTCCGATCGCTGGAATGTTGTTGTCATTGCGGATGAAGCTCATCGCAGTCAGTACGACTTTATCGACGGTTTTGCGCGTTACATGCGCGAGGCCCTGCCCAATGCCTCCTTTATTGGATTTACCGGTACGCCCATAGAATTGACTGATAAGAACACACGTGCTGTGTTTGGAGATTACATCAGCATCTATGATATCGAACGTGCTGTTAATGATGGTGCAACGGTCCCAATCTATTACGAGAGCCGACTTATCAAGCTCGAACTCGATGAAGCATTTCGAGTTAAGCTTGACGAAGAGTTCGAAGAAGTTACAGAGGGCGAAGAAGTCGAACACAAGGAACGCCTCAAAACAAAATGGGCACAACTTGAAGCACTTGTTGGAGCTGAGAAACGTATCAAGCTTGTTGCCCAGGATTTGGTGAATCATTTTGAGCGCCGTCTTGAAGTAATGGATGGTAAGGCGATGGTCGTCTGCATGAGTCGACGTATATGTATCGATCTTTACAATGCCATTATAGCCATCCGTCCCGATTGGCACCACACGGATGATGACAAGGGAAATATTAAAATAGTCATGACAGGTTCAGCCACTGATCCAGTGGAATGGCAGTTACATATCCGCAACAAGCAGCGCCGAGAGGAACTGGCCAGGCGTTTCAAAGACCCATCTGATCCATTTAGGATAGTCATTGTTCGCGACATGTGGCTTACTGGCTTTGATGCACCATGCCTTCATACGATGTATATCGACAAGCCCATGCGCAGTCACGGGCTGATGCAAGCTATAGCCCGTGTGAATCGTGTCTTCAAAGATAAACCAGGCGGTCTCGTAGTGGACTATCTGGGTTTGGCACACGAACTCAAGCAGGCACTTGCAAACTATACCGAAAGCGGAGGCAAGGGACAAACTGCCATTGACCAGGAAGAAGCAGTGGCTGTCATGCTGGAGAAATACGAAGTCTGTTGTGCACTTTTTGCAGGCTTCGATTGGTCGCGCTGGATTTCAGGTGATCCCAAAGAACGCCTGAACATCCTGCCTGTTGCACAGGAACATATCCTTCAACAAAGAGATGGGAAGGAACGGCTTGTTAAAGCTGTTGCTGAACTATCCAAAGCATTTGCTCTTGCAGTTCCTCACCAAAAGGCCCTTGAGATTCGGGATGATGTCGCATTTTTTCAATCAGTCAAAGCTGTATTAAGTAAGAGTGTTACTAACTCTGAATTTGCAAGTTATGATGTTGAATTTGCTATTAAGCAAATCGTATCAAGGGCGGTTGCATCAGACGAAGTCATCGACATATTTGCAGCTGCAGGGATAAAGAAACCAGACATTTCAATTCTATCGGATGAGTTTCTGGAAGAAGTACGTGGCATGCCGCAGCGAAATCTGGCAGTGGAACTGCTGCGTAAATTGCTGGAAGATGAAATCAAAACGCGCAGTAGAAAGAATATAGTGCTGTCAAGATCGTTTGCTGAACTTCTTGAAAATGCGATAAAGAAATACCACAATCGTGCTATTGAAACAGTGCAGGTGATTGAAGAACTAATTACTATGGCAAAGGACTTGCGCGAAGCAGATCGACGCGGTGAAAAAGTTGGTCTTACCGAAGATGAGATTGCGTTCTACGATGCGCTCGAAGTCAACGACAGTGCAGTCAAGGTTCTTGGTGATAAGACATTACGCGTCATTGCACAAGAGCTGGTCAAAGCAGTTCGTGCTAACCTCAAGATAGATTGGATGGTGCGTGAAAATGTGCGTGCTGAGATGCGCGTCATCATCAAGCGTATCCTCCGGCGTTATGGTTATCCGCCAGACAAACAAGCAAGGGCAACAGAACTCGTCCTTGAACAGGCAGAAGTACTTTGTAAAGAGTGGATTTAAAATATGGACTAGCAACAGCGCTTAACAGCTCAAACCATGGCACTCTGTTTTTAGTGTTTAATATTGAAAATTCGCAAGAATATAAGTATTATAAGAGGTAATAAATCATACAAGCGCTTCATATTTGTTTTCATCCGAAAATATTTTTAATTTTTTATAGCAGTCGGATGGAACTCGCATGTGATGAGCTTTCTACACATAGGCAAGTACGAAACTGATAAATATTTTCATACTCGTTGTGAATACTGCTATACATGCTCGTTTCATCGAATTTCACATCAAGCCCTACTACCCGTAAATGCCCTTCTTCATTTATTTCTATTGCCAGCATAACCGCTACATCCATTATCTTATGATCAACCCTGCATTTGTCATACCTTGCATCCAATAATAAATATAAATATCGCTCTTTTAATTCCCTATTGTGCCATTTCTCTATCTCTTCATCCAACTTTTTGCAATAGTAACTTAGCCTTCTATACCCCCTTCTATTAAAGAAATTATTTCCTTATTTGATAAATCTTTTGTAATTTTACTTACAACATTTTTTGTTTCCATGGCTGATTAATTTTTGAGTTTGTTAAAATTTAATAATTTCTTACTCTTAATCAGCCGTGAATTTTTTTATTTTACAGAAACAAATTTACACACCACATCATACAATTAATCTTTGTAAAACATTTTGACAAAAAACATAAATAAACCATTTAAAGATAATTTTATGGGAATTAAACCAGGACCAAAAAGAATTGCAAAGTCAACGGGGAAAACTGATAGACGCCAACGGGATAATAAAAAAACACCCGGTAATACATCATCGCTTCCACCTCATAACCACAAAAAAGGGGATTAAAACCATTTCCCAATTTACTGAACCAACTTTAACTAAAATTAATTCCAGGGTAAACCTGGCAAATATCAGATAGCTACTACTGTCTTGACAAATTTGGGACGGGGGATTTGTGTTTAAAAGTGAAAAACTGTTCTAAAAATGGCAGTATTGGATAAGCGAAAATTTACCATGTGGCATTTAATACCAAAAAAGGCGTCGACTTTTTATTATTCGACGCCCTGTTATTGAGTGAGGTAGTATGAATTCTTAGAACGAACGAGCAATAGCAATAAAGCTTTCTGCTTTTAGCGAAGCCCCACCAATCAGTCCGCCATCTACATCGGGATTGGCAAAAAGTTCAGCAGCATTTTTGTCGTTACAGCTACCACCATAAAGGATAGAGGTTTCCTTAGCCACTTCCTTACCATATCTTTCGGAAATGGTATTTCGGATGAAATAGTGCATTTCCTGTGCTTGTTCCGAAGTGGCAGTTTTGCCGGTTCCAATAGCCCATACAGGTTCGTAGGCAATAACGATTTTCCCAAAATCATCGGCGCTAAGATCAAAAAGTCCTTTTTGAAGCTGCGACTTTACAACCTCGAAATGCCGATTGGCTTCCCTTTCGCTTAATAATTCGCCGATACAGAAAATTGGGGTTAACTGGTTGGCCAGTGCCAGTTTAACTTTCTTTGCCAATATTTCGTCGGTTTCGTGATAATACGAACGACGTTCGGAGTGTCCAATAATCACATAGTTGGCTCCGGTCGATGCCACCATAGCGGCTGAAACTTCTCCCGTATAGGCTCCGCTGACTTCGGAGGCGCAATTCTCGGCTCCCAGCTGGGTTCGATTTATTACCTTCTTCACTTCTGTTAAGTGCGTAAAAGGAACGCATACAATAAGCGTTACATCCGAAGGAACCTGCGACGAAAGGCTTTCAACTTCACTGGCCAGCTTTATCCCTTCCTGAAGGGTGGTGTTCATCTTCCAGTTGCCGGCTACAATTTTTTTTCTCATTCTCAATGATATTTAAGTCCAACAATTTTAATCATCATTTTTTTGCAGAAAGTGCAAAGTTAAGAAATAAGTTGATTAAAGAAATTCTTGCAAAATTTCCTTTACCGATTCTGGGGCTACTCGTCCAAAGGTTTTGTCACCGATCATCACCACGGGGGCAAGACCACAGGCCCCAACACAGCGCAAACAACTCAGTGAAAACTTACCATCGGGGGTGGTTTCACCAATTTTTATGTTCAGAGTGTTTTTTATTTCTTCCACTACCTTTTCGGCGCCTCTTACGTAGCAGGCTGTACCCATGCAAACCGATATGGGATACTGACCTTTAGGTAGCATGGTGAAGAACGAATAAAAGGTTACTACGCCATACACTTTAGCCACGGGGATGTTCAGTTCGCTGGCTACTACTTCTTGCACCTCGGCGGGCAAATAGCCAAATGTATGCTGAACTTTATGCAAAACATTGATCAGTTCACCCGGATCGTTGTTAAATTCCTTGCATATTTGCTTTATTTGTTCCACCTGATGGGGTTTTAGCTCAATTTTTACCGTTGACATAGCTTGTTCAATTAAATTCGTTTCACAACATTTTCCGTTTATTCCTGAGGCACAACAAAGTGTTTTTTGCTGCGGTCGAAATATATAGTGTGCAGCAGATGATGTGCTTTTTCGCTCATTGGTTTACCCAGGAATTCCTGGTAAACTTTCTGTATATAAGGATTTTCGTGTGATTTTCGGATGGGTTTATTGCTATCTTCCAGATAAATGGCTTTTTGGCGTGCTTTGATGATGCTTGAGTCGCCATGATGCAGTGGTTGTCCGCCACCGCCAATACATCCACCCGGGCAGGCCATGATTTCAATGGCGTGATAATGTGATTTACCGGCACGGATTTCTTCGAGAAGTTTTCGGGCATTACCCAGACCATGGGCAATACCAATATTTAGCTGTAAGCCATCGAAATCGATGGTAGCTTGCCGTATACCATCCAGCCCGCGCAATTCTTGGAAGTCGATTCTGGGTAGTGGTTTCTTCGTATAAAGTTCGTATGCAGTACGTACTGCTGCCTCGATAACACCACCCGTAGTACCAAACATTACACCGGCTCCCGAAGATTCGCCCAGCGGATCATCAAAGTCTTCATCGGGCAAGGATAGAAAATCTATATTGCTCTGTTTTATCAAGTTGGCCAGCTCGCGGGTCGAAATCGAAAAATCCACATCGGGGTTGCCATCCACGCTAAATTCGGGACGGGTACATTCGTATTTTTTAGCCAGGCAGGGCATAATCGATACCACAACCAGCTTTTTACGATCGATACCCAGCATTTGTGCAAAATAACTTTTGGCAATAGAACCAAACATTTGCTGTGGTGAGCGTGCCGACGAGGGGATGTCGATGAGGTCGGGGAACTGGTGTTCGAAAAATTTAACCCAGGCAGGACAGCACGAGGTAAGGATGGGCAGGGTTACCGATTTGTCGCCATTGAGGAAGCGCGTTAGTCGATCGAGGAGTTCGGTACCTTCTTCCATGATGGTGAGGTCGGCAGCCCAGTCGGTGTCAAACACGTAGTGAAATCCAAGTCGTCGTAAGGCTGCTACCAGTTTACCGGTCACAAGGGTGCCAGCAGGTAGACCAAACTCTTCTCCCAGCGCCGCACGTACAGCGGGAGCAGTTTGTACAATGACGGTCTTGGTTGGGTCGGCCAGGGTACGGATAAGCTGATTGGTATGGTCAACCTCGGTGAGCGCTCCCGTAGGACAAACTGCTACACACTGTCCACAATAGGTACAGGGCGAATGATCGAGGTTTTGCTCAAAGGCAGGAGCTACTACTGCCATAAAACCTCTGTTCACGGCCGAAAGCACACCTACTGTTTGAAAATCGTTACACATGGTCTCGCAACGGCGACACATGATGCATTTATCCATATCGCGGATGATAGAGGGTGAAGTATCTTCGCGATAGGTCGATTGCTCGCCCTGATAATGAATTTTACGTATTCCCAGCTGGTGAGCCATGCTTTGAAGGTCACAGTTGCCCGATTTAGGACAAATCAAACAATCGGTGGGATGGTCGCTCAGGATAAGTTCCATTACGGTTTTCCGGGCATTGAGTACCCTCAAAGAGTGGGTATTGATGACCATGCCCTCGCTGCACTCGGTGGCACAAGCAGGTGCCAGATTACGTCTTCCGGCTACTTCTACCACACAAATGCGACAACCAGCAGGTTTGTGCTCAATTTTTAAATCTTCCAGATGCATGTAACAAAGGGTGGGAATGTGTATTCCTGCTTTCTGGGCAGCTTTCAGAATAGTTGTCCCTTTTTCAACCTGTATGGACTTATTGTCGATGGTAATATTTATCGTATTCATAGTGTTATACTTAATAGGTTATTGAACAAGAACAGCGTTAAACTTACATTTTTCGACGCATGTACCGCACTTGATGCAAATAAGTTGATCGATCACGTGAGGTTTCTTTCTTTCGCCTGCAATGGCATTAACCGGACAGGCTCTTGCACACGCAGTACATCCTACGCATTGTTCGGGATCGATATAATAATGTACCAGTGCTTTGCATTGTCCAGCTGGACAGCGATGGTCGCGAACATGTGCGAGGTATTCGTCGTAGAAATGTTCAAGCGTCGATAATACTGGGTTGGGCGATGATCCTCCAAGCATACACAGCGAGGTATCTTTGATGACTTGTCCCAGATTACGCAGCAATGCCAGATCTTCTTCGGTACCTTTGCCTTCGGTAATCTTGGCCAGTATTTCGTCGAGTCGCTTATTGCCAATACGGCAGGGAGCGCACTTGCCGCACGATTCCTCAACAGTAAAGTCGAGATAGAATTTGGCCATTGCTACCATACAGTCGCTTTCATCCATCACGATCATCCCGCCTGAACCCATCATCGAGCCTGCTTCGGTAAGGCTATCATAGTCAATAGGGGTATCGAGGTGTTTTTCGGTGAGGAAGCCTCCTGATGGTCCCCCAATTTGTACCGCTTTAAACTTCTTATTGTTCTTGATTCCTCCACCAATATCGTTGATGACCGTGCGGAGTTTGGTACCCATGGGAACTTCAATGAGCCCTACGTTGTTGATTTTACCGGCAAGAGCAAAAACTTTAGTACCCTTCGATTTTTCGGTACCAATGGAGGCAAACCATTCTGCACCATTCAGGATGATGGCAGGAACGTTGGCAAAAGTCTCCACATTGTTTACGTTGGTAGGTTTTCCCTTATAACCTTTTTCGGCTGGGAAGGGGGGTTTAAAGGTGGGTTCACCCCTGTGACCTTCCATGGAATGAATGAGGGCTGTTTCTTCGCCGCATACAAAGGCTCCCGCACCGTAGCATAAAGAGATGTCGAAATTGAAGCCTGTTCCCATAATATTGTTACCCAATAGCCCATATTCACGAGCCTGTTTTATGGCTATCTTAAGCCTTTCAATGGCCAGAGGGTATTCAGCCCTGATGTATATGAGTCCTTGTGAGGCCCCAATACAGTAACCACAAATGGCCATAGCTTCGAGCACCGAGTGGGGGTCGCCTTCCAGGATGGAACGGTCCATAAATGCACCCGGGTCGCCTTCGTCGGCATTACATACTACATATTTTTCGTCGCCAGGAACCTTGCTGGCTATTTCCCATTTAAGACCCGTGGGGAACCCAGCACCACCACGGCCACGCAATCCCGAACGTTTGATGATGTCGATGACTTCTTGTGGCGTCATCTGGGTTAATACCTTACCCAATGCCTGGTAGGCATCACGAGCAATGGCTTCGTCTATATTTTCAGGGTCGATAAAACCACAATTTCTCAGCGCAATACGATATTGCTGCTGATAGAAATCCATTTTGCGGGATTCAGTAATTTTTTCGCCTGTCACAGGATCGTTGTATAGAAGGTGCTGTACAGGCCTCCCCTTGATGATGTGTTCTTCTACAATGGTGGTAGCATCGGCAGGTTTAACACTAACATAAAAAATATTATCGGGTAAGACTTTCACAATAGGACCTTTTTCGCAAAAGCCAAAGCAACCGCTCATGACTACCTGAACCTCATCGCTAAGTCCGTGTTGTGCTAAGGCCGACCGCAAATTATGCGCAATCATATCGCTCTCGGAGGTCTTGCATCCTGTCCCTCCGCATACTAAAACATGCATTTTATAGTTAGCCATAACTATGTCCTCCTTTCCTTAATTCGGTTTTTTAAAGGTTTGTGGAATAATACCATCGACCAGTTCACCGGCTTTCAGGTATTTTTCAATGATTTCGTCGGCCTTTTCTTTGTTGACATAGCCGAAGACAACAGGTTCTTTTCCTGGTAATGTTACTTCAATGGTTGGTTCAGCATAACAATAGCCCATGCACCCTGTTTGGGTAACGACAGCAGCAATGTTACGTTTGGGAAGTTCGTCAATGAAATAGTCCATCACTTCTTTAGCCCCTGAGGCTATTCCACAGGTTGCCATGGCAACCTTCACCTGAATGAGTTGCTCTGGATGTTCACCTTTCTCACGAAGTTCCAGTTTCGTTCGTAATTCATCCCTGAGCCTGATTAAATCGTCCAGTGTTTTTACCTTTGTCATATTCCTCTTGTTTATTAATTCACATTTATGTGGTACATTTCGATTGAACAAGCCAATCCATATTTTCCTTTAAAAATGAATATATGTATTGTCGTAATTCTCCCTGTGATAAGGGCAGCCTATCAAAAATTTCCAGGATTTTCTTTGATTCACAGGTGAATGTGCATTTTCCATTGCTCACGTGTAGGTAAAAGTCAATTTGTGGATTTACGATAAATAGAGTACTGCATACATCTGCAATATTGCCCAGAGGGGGACAGTCGATATGTTCCAGGTTAAAGCCAAAGGATACCGTAGTACCTTTATGGGGTTGGGAGATAATGTGCAGAAAACCTCCCGTTTGTTCCACCTGTTGTTTTAGCAGCGGAAGTCCTATACCAACCTTTCGTGTAGTGCGGGAAGTATAAAAGGGATCCAACGCTCTGGTTATCATTTCTTCGGACATACCTCGCCCATTGTCTGTAATCATGACACGTAAATGCCGATTCGTGTCGTTTTTTTCAATTTCGATCGATATACGTGTTGCGCCCGCTTCAATGGCGTTTTGAACAATGTCGAGTATATGTAGTGCTATATTTTCCATAATTTCTCAGTCGATCAATACCATGCGTTCAAATTTTTTTCGAAGTGCCATTTTTATTTCGTTAAAGTTTATTTTATCAATCATAAAATGACTGGTATATTGTCCAATACTGTTGAGGGTATGGGCATCGGAGTTTTTTACAAAGGAAAAGTGCGACACATGACCGTTTTCTCGAAGAAACTGTACCAGTGGTGTCTGGTTAAAGATTTCGAGAGCATCGGCTTTTAAGTTTTCGGGCACGTACCCCAGTTGCGATAGCAGGCTAAACTTGATTCGGTCGACATGAGCGGGAATAAAGATACCCCCCATGGCATGTACAATCTCTTCAATTTCTTCGTAGCCAGCATTGAGGGGGACGCCAAGGTAATAATCCACCTGCTCAATAACGTTATTGTTTGTATCAAGTACGGCCTGTACACCATGGATGGCAGGATTGTACTTAATTTTCTGAATATTTCGTTCGATGAACTCCTGAAAGTTTTGTAAATTTTCAGGGTTATCGAAGTATGTAAGGCAATGTATTTCCTCTTTGCTGGTTACTTCGGCACCCATTAGGGTAAAAATACCGTATTCATCAGCAATCTTTTTCACAGTGAGACATTGCAGGGTAGAGTTGTGATCGGTGATACCAATGATTTTCAACCCCTTAGAGAATGCTTTCTGGACAATAGCCACCGGGCTCATGTCGGTTTCGGCGCAGGGCGATAGTACGGTGTGAATGTGTAAGTCGGCTTTTACGTTCAACACGTTTTAAACTTTTATTCTAATATACAAAAAAATCGGCGACTTTCGTTCAGTGACTTTCGGATTTTTTACGAAATTCTATTTTCTTCATTATCAGCGTATAATAGTCGATAAATCTGTCCGGAAAGCTGAAAAGTGGTTTGCGAAGAAAGCAGTATGGGAATTTGCTGTTTCTCACTGGCTTCAATTGTTTCGGATTCGGGAATTCGCCCTCCACTAATAATAATGGCCGATAAGTTTTTGAGCGTGGCAACAGCGACAATATTGGGGTGCGTATGCAAAGTTATCCATAGCTGTGCTTCCTCTGCATGTCCTACTACATCGCTCAGTAGGTCCGAAACATATACCCCGCGAACTACTTTTTGCAAGCCATCACAACCGCTTATGCATTTCAGTTGCAGATGCTCTGCCAGTTTTTTCACCGTTATTTCCATCCCTTCACAGTATTTCAAAGAACGAGTGTAAGAAAAAAAATTAAAACTATTTGTGTACCTTTATTGACTATGCTTGAAATCCAGGTGATGTCGGAATTTTTTTTAATGTTTGATAGTCCTAATCCTGCGCCAAAGCCCAATCGTCTGATGTCGTCGCTGGCGGTTGTGTAACCCTCTCGCATGGCAAGGGCAACGTCGGCAATCCCCATCCCTTCATCCCTGGCTAAAACGGTAATTTTATCATTATCAAAAAGAACGCTGATGGTACCCTGTGTTGCGTACAGGATGATATTGGTTTCGACTTCAAAAATGGCAACGGCTATGCGTCGTGAGTCTCGTGGATTGATATTCCTGGCATGCATTATTTTTTTTATGGTGTTGGAAACATAGCCAATGCTCTTGAAATCTCCTCCCTTTATTGTAAATTCAAATGTTTCCATATCGCCTAATACACAGGACTAATTCCTGCCTGATACAATATGCCACATGCTTTAAACATAGAACCTTTATATTCCATCAGTACCATTTGGTTTTGCCTGGCCAATTCAATCATTTCGGGTAAAGCTTTTTTGCCACGAACCAGCAATATTGCTCCCACATCCATTACCATCGCTGCCCTGATGGTCTGTATGGTGGCCAGACCAGTAATGAGTAGCGTCTTGTTTTTGTCAATTTTCAGTAAATCGCTCAGCAAATCGGTAGCAAAACCATATTTTACTTCTGTAGAAAGCGTGGCTTCGTCGCCAACTACAATCGTAGCATCCAGTGTTTTTGCAATTTCTTTGATTTGCATTATCAAATCCAAATTGTTTAAAATTAACATGCAAATATACTGCCAATCTGTTATTTTTTTCACAATGTTATTAGAATAATACAAAAGTCATATTTATTCTAAATAAAAATACGGGAGATTACTATTGATTGGTGTTTCAAATAGCAGTTATTCAGTATGTTGTATGATTATTCGCTTTTCCTTTGGGTTTGTCCTCGTAACAATTTGCCGTTTGGGGAGTATTCAAATTTGGGGATACTAATAATTTTTTTGGGTAACTGGTAGGAGCTGAGTAGTGGTTTTATCTGTTGCAGTATGGCTTGTTGTTCTTCCGCAGCAAGTGGCGCTGGACGTTCGAGGAAAAGGCAAACTTTTTCAGTGAAAATTTCATCGGGTTGCGAACCAATAAAAAATGGGTAGGGTATAAAGGGGGCTATTTTTCTTTCGATTTCTTCAGGAAAAATTTTAATTCCTCCCGAATTGATTACGTTATCGAAACGACCTAACCAACGGAAGTGTTTTTCATCTATCAGTTCCACCACATCATTGGTTTGTAGTGGTGAATGGGTGAGATAGTCTGCATGGATGATGAGTCGATTGTGCATATCCACAGCGAAGCTAACATCCGCCAACGCCTCGTAAACAGCAGATGCCTGAGGCCCATTGACGCGTCGTAGGGCAACATGCGAACCTGTTTCGGTCATACCATAAGTGGCAAAAATAGCAGAGGATATTTGATGTAGCTTGGTTTCCAGCAAGGGGGGTATCTCTGCTCCGCCAACCAGGATATTGCGAATGCTGATTTTGCGTAAGGTATTCAAAGATTCGGATAGTTGATGGGGAGTAATGGCTGTAAAATCTACAGGTTGGCTTACCTGCACGAAAGGGTTGGCCGAGGGTGCAACAGTAATCAGGTTATATCCTATCACAAAGGCACGTACAATCATCATTTTGCCGGCTATGTATCGTGCAGGGATGCATAGTAGGGCGGTATCGTTGGCACTAAGGCCAAGGTATTGCTGCGTACGTAATGCCGATTGAATGAGATGTTCTTTTTTTAGCAAAATGGATTTGGGTATGCCTGTTGAACCACTTGTTTGAACGGTAATGGTATCGATGCTATCCTGAATCCACTCCTCAATGAATCGAAAAATGTCACCCTGCCAGTTATCCTGATCCCTATAACGGGAACATAGTTGCTGAAGTTCTTGCTTGCTATATGTTTTACCATTCAGGGTTAACATGTACTTTAAGCTTTAAGGAACAGGTCATTGAAGTTCCATGTCTTATTAGGACGAAAAAATATTTTACCTTCCTCGAGCCAAAGAGGCGAGGGGATGTTGTTTTTGTAGATACGGCCAGTGCCCAACCCATGGACTTGGTTAGGCGCAATATGATAAGTCCATTGAGCGATGGCATTAAGCCCTACATTGCTTTCGAGTGCAGAGGTAACCCACCAACCAATCTGTATGCTTTCGGCGGCTTTTATCCACGCTTCGGTTCGCAGAAAACCTCCTAAAAGGGTGGGTTTTAAAATAATGTAGGCTGGTCGTATGTAGTCGAGCAGTTGAATTTTTTCGTCGTTCGCAACAATAAGAATGAGTTCCTCGTCGAGCGCAATGGGTATGGGCGATTGTTCGCAGATACGTTTCATTTCTGGCCATTGCCCGGGTGCAATGGGCTGCTCAATCGAATGTATATTGAATTGCGACAGCTGTTCGAGCTTTAGCAATGCATCGGCTGGAGAAAATGCACCGTTGGCATCGAGGCGTATCTCAACATCAGGGTACTTTTTACGAATCGATACCAGGATATCGAGTTCTTCGGCAAAGGATAGGGCACCTATTTTCATTTTGATGCAGGGAAATCCCTTTTCGATTTTTTCTTCTACCTGCGAGAGAACCTGTTCGCGTGTACCAGCCCAGATTAGCCCATTGATGGCAATGCCCTTTTTCCCTTCAGTGAAAGGTGAAGGATATAGAATCCCACCTCGAGCATGCCTTACTTGTAGCTGCAGACATTCTATTGCAAAAGTCACCGAGGGGAAATCTTCTTCGGGAAATGCTGGAAAACTTTGTTGTTGGTTGAAATATGAACAAATCTCTTCCAGTAAACCAGGAATTTGCCCGATAGCATCCTTACTGAGGCCAGGTAAGGGAGCACATTCACCGACATATTTCTCCGTGTCAGTGTGTAGAATTAGAAACCAGCAATCCCTTTCCAGCATCGTTCCTCGGGAGGTATAGGCCGGAAAATTAAAGTAAAATTGTTTATGTATATAGGTCAATTTCATGATCCGATGATTTGACCACCCCCCCATAATATCGATAGCAGAAAAGTCGATAGCGCCAGTCGCTTAAGTTCGTTGTTTAGTATGTCGGCTTCGGAACTACGAAATATTTGAATGATGCCCTTGACGAAGAGGGGTAAGGTGACGATAAATACCAGCTGGATGGGACTGTGATACTGGAGTATTACCGGAATAAGTAGCAGTATCCAGGCGATGGTGATGATCGTTGCATGGTAATGCCTCGCATTTTGTTGACCCAGGATAACGACGAGGGTGGTTTTGTTGTGCTGCTTATCCTCATGATAGTCCCGTATATTGTTGATATTCAATACAGCAGCGCTTAGCATGCCCATACTGATGGCGGGGAGTAAAATTAGGGCGTCAAAAGTTCCCGTATGCAGGACGAAGGTCCCCACAGTACTGACCAGACCAAAAAATAGGAATACAACGGCATCGCCCCATCCATGGTAACCATAGGGTTTATTGCCTACCGTGTATTTTATGGCAGCATATATAGCCGACAGGCCTAAAATGAATAAAAGAAATTTTAATTCAAGCGACAGATGAGCAGCAAATAAGAAAACGAGGATAGTCCCCGAGATCAACGATAGAAGACTTACGATGTAGATAGCCTTTTTCATTTCTTCTACCGTTACCAGATTACTTTGCAGGGCACGGGTTGGACCTTTTCGATTGTGGTCGGTACCCTTTACAAAATCGCCATAATCGTTAGCGAAATTCGAGAGTATCTGTAACAAAAGGGTAGTGATGATGGAACCGATAGCAACAGCCCAACGGAAGCCATGGTTAGTGTATGCCACACAACTTCCTACTATTGGACCTGTGAAAGCAAGAGGGAGAGTACGTAGTCGTGCGGCGATGATCCAGCTTTTTAATTTATTCGATTGCATAACCTTATACGTTTAGGGCAATCGGGGAAATTTGGAGAAATCGGGATCTCTTTTTTCGAGAAAAGCATTTTTCCCTTCCTGGGCTTCGTCGGTCATATAGTAAAGCATGGTGGCATTGCCAGCCAGTTCCTGTATACCAGCCTGTCCGTCGAGCTCGGCATTCAATCCAGCTTTTATCATACGAAGTGCCAGCGGGCTTTTTTTCATGATCTTCTTACACCATTCCACGGTAACGTCTTCGAGCTGTTCGAGTGGAACGACCTTATTTACCAACCCCATCTGATAAGCTTCCTGGGCTGTATACTGTTCGCACAGAAACCAGAATTCGCGTGCACGTTTTTGTCCAACAATACGTGCCAGATAAGAAGATCCAAATCCTGCATCAAAACTGCCAACCTTGGGGCCAGTTTGACCGAAACGGGCATTTTCCGAAGCTATGGTCAGGTCGCAAACTACATGCAGTACATGCCCTCCACCAATGGCATAGCCGTTGACCATCGCAATGACGGGCTTGGGTAACGAACGAATCATCTTTTGCAGGTCAAGTACGTTGAGACGTGGAACCCCATTCTTATCGACGTAGCCTGCACGACCCTTGTAGTTTTGATCGCCTCCAGCACAAAAGGCCTTGTCGCCCTCGCCCGTTAATACGACAACAAAAATATCGGGATTTTCACGGCAAATACGCATTGCGTCGCACATCTCTGCTACAGTCTGGGGTGTAAAGGCATTGCGATATCGCGGACGGTTTATGGTAATCTTGGCTATTCCTTCAAAAAATTCAAATTTTATTTCTTCATACGTTTTAATGGGTGTCCAGTTACGTGTGCTCATAGTTGTATATTTTTTAATAATTGCTTGTATACCTGTACATTAATATTCGGGTCAGTTTTTATTTCCATGACGGCAGGTGCCGAAAGATGGAGGAATGATTCAAAGATAGTCGATAATTGCTTAAAATTGTCCACATACACATATTGCAATCCATAAGCCTCAGTCAGTGGTTTAATTTGAACCGACTGTGGAGTAGTAAAGTACTGAAGTACGGGTTCTATTTCGGGCGAGGTGTCTATCATCTGAAAGATGTTGCCACCCCCATTATTTAAAACAATTATTTTTAGATTAGGTTTTAAGTATTTATTCCACAATGCATTGGAATCGTATAGGAAAGCGAGGTCGCCCGTGATAAGTACGGTAGGTTTATCGATTACAGTGGTCATACCTACACAAGTGGAGGTACAACCATCGATACCCGAGGTGCCGCGATTGGAAAAATACCGGATATGGGGGCGGGTTGCAAATAGCTGAGCATAGCGGACAGGCATGCTATTGGCCAGATGCAAATGCGTATCGGCCTCCAATTGGCTAAGTATATAGTGTACAGCCGTCAAATCGCAAAAGGGTAGCGTATCGATGAATTGTCGCATCCTATCCTGAATGGTTTGATGAAGGTCGACAAAATAGTTTGCATAGGTGCTATCACTCCTGTCAACGCTATTCGAAATTAGCGATTGAAATATCGTTTCAGGACGAGATGGAATGTTTCTTGTAAGACTCATGTAAGTGTCGACAAAGCTACAGTTTTCGTCAATCAACCAATGTTCGGTTGGACGATATTCCCGTAAGAAAAGCTTGAGCCGCTTTGAAACAATGCTATTGCCGATGCTAATGAGAAGATCTGGCTGTAACTTCGTTTTTTCAGCAGTGGGTAATGCCGCTAAAAATTTTTCGGGGTCGTAGATAAATTTAGGATGATAAAGATTGGACAGATTCTCGGCGATAACCAGTGTGTCGGAGCGCTGTGCCAGTTGTATCAACAAATCGTTTAGGATAGTATTCTTGTAGGGTATACCTCCTGCCACGATCATTTTTTGGTGGGACCGATTCCATATCTGGATCAATGTTTCGAATTCGTTCTGTTCCAGGGTATTTATATGCCGTGATGTTCGTATTATTTTTGGATTCGAGACGGGGGGTAGTGGGGTATAAAGGGGTTCGCGCAGGGGAACATTGATATGAACGGGGGCTTTGGGATATTCGGTAGCATTAATAATAGCCTGTACCACCAATCGGTCGCTGAGCCATAGGTCGGCTTCTAACGAAGTATCGACAGGGAGTTCGGTGCTAAATTTAACATGTCGACCAAAAACATCTCGTTGGTGTATGGTTTGTCCGTCGCCCTGATCGATTAACTCTACTGGCCTATCGGCAGTGAATACGATAAGGGGGATGTTTTGATAGTATGCTTCAGCAATTGCTGGTGCCAGATTGAGTACGGCCGTGCCCGAGGTACAGACCAGTGCAACCGGTTGCTGGCATGCCAGACTTATGCCTAAGGCAAAATACCCTGCCGATCGCTCATCAACAATGCTGTATAGATTGAATTCCTTGTGACGCGTAAATGCTAAAATTAGCGGCGCATTCCTTGAACCTGGACACAGAACTACATGTGCTATACCTAATTCTTTGCAGATGTGCGGTATGTTGCTTATACCACGTCGGTTATCGTTGTTAACTTTCATTGTCATGGTTGAACTTAAGGGCAGCAAGTATAGTGGTTTTTTTTAGATTTGTTTCTTCCCATTCAAGTTCAGGAACTGAGGCCTGGGTGATACCTGCTCCCATGAATAGCCAGAAGTCATTTTGCCTAATCTTCATGCATCGAATATTAGCAAATAGTGCAGTGGTTCCATGCATACGCAGGGGGCCTACGATACCTGTATAAAATTCCCGTTTATGTTTTTCAAGAGAGGTGATAAGGCGATAAGCTTCTTGCTGGGGATACCCACCTACTGAAGGCGTTGGATGAAACTGATGGATAAATTCACCAATACGGTGCTCAATTTGTTGCGTTGGGAAAGAAAAAAGGGTTCGCAGGTGTGCCAGTTGCCCTGCTCGGGTAGTCATCGGACCTTCTTTGTAGTACGCTGATATTCCCAGAAAGTTGAGTCTTTGTTCAATGAAGCGTGTGACGATATCCTGTTCCTCAAGTTCTTTTCGACCCCAAACGATTTCTTGGGGTTGCTGTCCATTGAGCCATTGAGTGCCAGCTATGGATTCTATACGACCACCTTGTTGATCAAGGATTAGGAAAGGTTCAGGACTGGCTCCCATCCAACAGCCTATACCAGGAAGTCGGAAAAAATAAACAAATGCTTCGGGATACAAATGACATAACGATAGGAAGATTTCTTCCAATGGATATGAAGAATCACGCGGTTCAACGACAACTCGCGATAATACTGCTTTTTGCAATTGTCCATTGCGTAAGTGCGATTGTATGACTTTCACCTGATCAATAAATTCATCTCGCTTTGTTTCGTGAACATTAGAATTGCTGTAGCATGCCTCGTTGCCAGAAGGTAAATTTTTAATGATAGATATATCGGATGTATGAGGTGAAGGATATACAAAGGAAATATCGGGACGAATAAGAAACGCATTGAAATTATCTTGTTGTTCAAAAGGAGTGATTAAAAAACCTTGAACGTGATTAAGTTCCTTAAACGATTGGATAGCTAAGGCGTTTCCGCTGGCTTGCATTATTATTTGAATGCTATCCTTATTAGGTAGCCGATAGCAAACCATCGGAACGTTCTTGCTCATATAGCCCTGCAATTCGGTTCCCGCTGCATCTATGCAGGTGCCTTTGTTATGCTTCATTTTGCCATTCATTGCTTTCAATTATCATATTCGTTACGCGGCCAAAAGATAATGGTTTGTGGTCGCTATCGTAAACTTCTACACTCCATACATGCGTTCGTTTGCCTTTATGAAGTAAACGCCCCACTGCATACACGCTTTTAGTTTTAGTGTTGCTAACATGGTTGGCGTTAACCTCAATGCCCACTGCCATATAGTTTTTTTCGTCGATATGAAGATAGGAACCTGCGCTACCTACAGTTTCCATTAACGCCAGGATTGCTCCGCCATGAAGCAATCCCATGGGTTGCATGGTACGCTTATCGACCGGCATGGTGGCCACAATTTTATTATCTGTTACTTCGGTAAATTGAATGGCCAAATGCGAAATCAGCGTTCCTTCACATAGTTTGTTCAGTTCATCGGCGGTCGTTAGCATAATGATTTATTTAGCTTTAACAAATATGAAATCCATTGGGTTGAACCTTCTTTTTAATTTTTGCAAAGTTAGTACTTTTTGATGTGCTTTGAGGCTTTATTAACTACGGGAAATGAATTTGGAGAAAACGAGCATGTGTGGTAGTATTCCTAATATTTTCTGATGGGCACCCTTTCCGTGTAATTCTCACCCCGCTGGGGAAAATCACCTCCCTTCTTTACCTCATCCTCTGCATATAATCCTCACCCCGCCCTGTCGGCCACCCCTCTCCTTAAAAGGAGAGGGGAAGGGATAGAGGTGGCCATCCCATTGCTACCAAAAGAGCCACCCCTACGGGGTTGGAAGAGCAAAAATTTTAGGGTTCGTATCCGCCAAAGGATAGGTTGAAATAAAATTTGACCTCCCCTTATCAGACACCCTTCTCCTACAACCTCACCCCGCCTTGCGGCACCCCTTTTCTTGAAAAGGAAAGGGGACGGGGGGAGAAGTGCTATTTTATGGATACTAAAATGCCACCCCCACCGGTTGGTTGCTATATTATTTTTGCTGCCCACAGCAAATATTGGGTAGGTTGTATTTTTTGGATAATTTTGCTGTAATTATCAGCATTATATGCGTAGGTGGTTATGTATAACCTTCATTTTCTATTCTCTGCATCTGGTGGCAGGTGGAGCGGGGAGTAATGTTGATAGTTCCCGTATACAGATCATAGGCAGGGATACGTTTTTTGTAAGTCATATCACTCCTGTTTATATTTATTCGCCTCGCATCTTTACGGAGGAAGAAAAGCGTGAGTATCAAAAGTATTTACGGTTGGTATATAATGTAAAACGCGCTTACCCCTATGCAAAGATTGCTGCCCAGGTTTATCGACAGGTCGATGATAGCGTGAAGAAAATTCCGAGTAAAAAGTTGCAGGAAGAATATGTGGCAAAAGTAGAAGCCGAACTTAAGCAACGCTATGAGGGAGAGCTTCGGAAGCTAACCATTACGCAGGGGCGAATTCTTATTAAACTTTTTTACCGGGAAACGGGGAATACAACTTTTGATGCCGTGAAAGAGTTCAGAGGATCATTTGAAGCCTTCTTCTGGCAGGCACTGGCTCGCGTTTTTGGCTCTAACCTCAAAACTCGTTACGATCCTCAAGGGGAGGATAGAGATATCGAGGAGATTGTGCAAATGATTGAGGCTGGGGCATTGTAACAATAAAAAATAGAATGGAGAAAAGACTTTTTATAGCGATAAAGTATGAGCCTGATGAGGAGTTTAAACACTCCTACCTTGCTATTCAGAAAAATGTGGGTAGCCTGGCGACGATAAAATGGGTACCTACTCATCAATTACATCTTACCTTGTGTTTTCTGGGTAATACCCATGTTTCGCTATTGGAAACAATTGGAAATGCCATCGATGAGGTTTGTGCCCAAAATCACAGCTTTGAGGTACAAATTGGGAATCTGGGCATTTTTTCGCACCAGCGTCAACCTCGCGTACTCTGGATGGGGCTTCAGCCTGTTAAGGTGTTGCAGCATTTACATTTACAGCTGGCTGAGAGATTGGTGCAGGATTTTAAATCCTTAAAAAATTCGAACAAGACACCGCTGGTAGAGGTCAACCCCAATTTTGTGCCCCATTTGACCCTTGGACGTTTTAAAAATACATATAAAATAGCCGATTTGCAGGCTTATCTTGCATCTCATGCGCATACTCAGTTTGGTAACTGGAATGTAAGTCAGGTAATTCTATATGAGAGTATACTTTCCCGTCTAGGTCCTACCTATCAACCTTTGAGAATGGCAAATTTATCAAATTAGCCTTTAAAAGAATCGATTATTGGGTTTGAAAAGTTTGCTGACCTCATTAAGCACCCTGGGCATAGCAAAAATTATCACCCTGTCGAAGGGACGAATCTGTGTTTGCGCGTCGGGGATGATTGGCTCATTACCGCGTATAATACCTGCAATAATAGCCTCGTTCGGTAAGTTAATCTGAGCTATTGACTTATTTGTAATTGGTGAATCGGGTTTTGCAATATACTCTATGATTTCAGCATCCGAACAGGTAAGGCAGTTGATCGACGATACATCGTCGTTGGTGGTAAAGCTGAAGATTCGATTTGCCGACAAGATTTTCTTGTTGATGATGGAGTCGATTTCGATATTTTCGCCCAGACGAATGTAATCGATGTTTTCGATTTCAGCGATGGTGCGTTTAACCCCCATTTTTTTAGCCAGCAGGCAAGCAATCATATTTACCTCAGCATCGCCGGTTACTGATACAAATGCATCGGTATGTTCTATACCCTCGCGCTTAAGTAAATCGATGTTACGACCATCGCCATTCACTACCAGCACACCTGTAAGTGCATTGGAAATTTCAAAACTCTTTGTACGATCGCGTTCGAATAGCTTAACCGTATGGGTTGCAGCCAACTTACGCGCTACGTTGATCCCTATTCGGCTACCACCAAGGATAATTACACTTCTGATTTGATCGCTTTTTTTGTTAAAATATTTTTTTAATAATTCCACCCCTTTAGCAGTAGCAACTGTGTAAAGCAGATCATTGGGTTGTAAAGTTTCATTTTCTTTTTTGGGGATATACGTTGCATTATCTCTAACTATACCAGCCACTTTAAACTCATAGCTGCGCGAAATATTATAAAGTTCATCAAGGGTTTGTCCGCTTTGATTGCCATCTTCCATACGCACTACATGCAGAAATAGTTTGCCACCACCAAAAGAGAGTGTATCCGATTGAGCCGATTGACGGATAAGATTTACAATTTCAGTGGCTGCAATTTCTTCGGGATAGAACATATAATCGATACCCAGGTCGCGGAAGTAATCAAGTTTATCCTCTTCCAGGTACTCATGATTATCGATGCGACATAGCGTTTTTTTAGCACCCATTTTTTTGGCGAGAATACATGCGGTAACGTTGGCAAACTCATTATTGGTCACCGCAATAAATAAATCACAAGCACTTGCATTAGCCAGTTGTAAAATATTGAGTGAGGTGGCCGAACCCTGATAGGTATGACCGTCGAATACTGTACGTGCTATCTTTAGCCGATCTTCCGATTGGTCAATCAGCGAAACGCTGTGTTTTTCGTTTTCAAACATCTTGCAAAGATGTAAACCTACATCGCCGGCTCCTGCTATCAAAATTTTCATAGGCATATTTTTTTACTGATGAAACGAGCATGTATAGAAGGATTCACAAACGAGTATGAAAATAATTATCTCATTTTCATACTTGCCATGTGTAGGAAACTCATCACATGCGAGTTCCATCCGACCGATTTAAAAAACATTTAAAAATATTTTCGGATGAAACGAGCATGTATGGCAGTATTCACATACGAGTATGAAAATAATTTCTCATACTTGTTTGAATTTGTGGCACAATTACATGCAAATTCCATCCATCATTTAAAAAAAATTATTCAAACGAAACTTTGAAATATGTACCCGTTTTCACATCAATGGGTAAAATTAATTTAATTTAATAAAACGAACATGATGCAATTCTACAAAAAAGTTTGAATTCATCTGGTGAGTTCAGTGTATAGATTCGATATGGGCGCCAATTTGATTGATTTAGAATTATTTACGAATTATATAAAATTCGTTTTTTGCGTCAATGGTTGACCTGTGTGGGTGTTCTTTATTAATGTTTTTAATGATCAACATTCCATTTGGTGGAAAAAAGTATGTTGAATCGCTTGCTACTTTTAGTTTTTGCTGTTTAAGCCTTTGATTTATAGGGTACATTAAGGTGAGTATCGTGTGGTGGAGTTGTATTTGATATTTTGTTGGATTTTGCGAAAGGTTATTGTCGCTTAAATTAATCGTTTTAATTGACTCAAGGTAATAATGTTTACGATAATTATTAAGATATCTATAAAAATAGGCAGGGGGATTAGCTATTGATATGCAGGTGAGTTGGTTTTTATACTGGTAGCAGATCATGCCCGAAGGTTGCGAAGGTACAATGATAATTTGCTGAGCAAAATACCCGTTGGCGTATTTTACTATTTCTGCAGCTTGATAGAGAATTATCCATGCTAAGCACAATAGTAAGTATTTGAGATTTCGGTAATGAATCACATAGGCAAATGTTAAAATAAGTCCTGCTAATGCAAGGCTTTGGAAAATATTGGGATAAAATCCTTTGAGAGAAGCGTAGGGCAGCTGTTCAATCGTCATGACCATTTTATTGAGCCATTCAATCATGTGGGTAAGTATATCAGCAGCATAGATGGCCAATTGTGTAAATGGCAACAAAACCAGAAAGATTATGCCCGTGTACATTATAAGCGTGGCAAACGGTACAATTATTAGGTTGGCCAGCAGAAAGTATAGTGGAAAGCTGTTGAAGTAATAAAGGGTCAACGGTAAGGTTCCCAGCTGGGCTGCCAGTGATACAGCAATGAGTTCACCAACTTTTTTACCTACATAGTTTTTTGTTTTCATAAATGCCGCAAAAGGCTGATAGAATAGGAAGATGCCTGCCATGGCAGCATACGAGAGTTGAAACCCTACATCAAAAAGTTGATGGGGAGCCAGAAACAATATAATGAATGCTGATACAAAAAGACTATTGAATGGAAAAGACTCGCGCTGTATAAGCTGGCTTATGCCAAGTATTGTAAACATACTGCATGACCGTATTACCGGTGGTGAAAAACCAGCTAACAGACCATAAAACCATATAGCAAGTATGGTAACAATCGTTCGAGTGATACGAAGAGGAAGATTATGCTTAAGTGGTGCTGTTAGGAAGAGGAAAAATAGGTAAATGATACCGACATGTAATCCTGATACCGATAAAATATGGATAACCCCTGCTGTGGCATAGGCATTGGTCAGTTCCTGATCCATTTCGGCACGGTAACCAAAAAATAACGATTGAAATATCGACCTTTCGGATGTAGATGTAAAATATGCATTGGCACGATTCAGCAATTGTTCCCTTAGGTTTTGTATTCGATGTAGGATATTTGCATCTCTGAATGGTAATACAACGATTTTCTGGGGGTGTTCGATGTATGCAATTCCGCTAATGTTTTGCAGAAAATAAAATTCGCTTTGACTTTTGTTGAATGGGAAGGGTTTTAGGTGCTTCAATCGCAAGGAAACATTTTTCAGTGCAATATACTGTCCTGGCCTGGCCGAAAGCCCTACCTGTTTTCGTACATATATTATAATTCGGGCATTATAGGATTTCCACGAGACACTATCGCGATAATTTACAATTCGTACCGTATACCGCTGTCCATAGGGTACCGGCTCAGCCAGCGAGGTTATTATTCCTACAAAATGTGTCGATGAATGCAAGGTTTCATAATCTTCTGCAGCTGTGACTCTTAACTTAGAAACAACAATTCCCAGGGCCAAAAAGAAAACAAAAATGCTTATATACCACCCAGTGCTGTCGAGGCTTTCTCGTAACGTAAAAAATAACGCAAATGTGAGTGACAAAAATGCAAATAAAACTGTCATCCCTATGGGAATATCGATATTTCCTGCAACGATAATTCCCAATACGAAGGGTATCAGTAATTTCAGAAGAGGTGTGGCGTGCAGCAGTTTTAGTAGCGATTCACGCATGCCTTTTTTTAGGCAAGTTAAAAAATGGTCAACAATTCACAAAATTTGTATCTTGTAGTATTTAAATGGTATGGTTGTGACGTTTGAATGGGGTGAGAAATTGGGTAGTTGTCGCATGTTGTTCCTATCTTTGGTTAAACTTTAATCTGATGGATATGCGAAAAATTGGTTTGTTAGGATTCATAATTATGTTCGGTGGGGTAACGCTTGCACAGTCGAGTTGTTATCAGCTGGTTTGGTCTGATGAATTTAATGGTACCTCGTTAAATCGGGATGTCTGGAATGTTGAGGTGAATGATCAAGGAGGAGGAAATAATGAATTACAGTATTATACCGATCGACCTGAGAATTTAAGGCTCGAAGGGGGTAATCTGGTGATAGAAGCCCGAAAAGAGACATACCTCACGCGCAACTATACTTCGGCACGCATAACGACTCAAAAGAAGGTCTCGTTTCGTTACGGTCGTATCGAAGCTCGTATGAAGCTGCCCTATGGAAAAGGCATGTGGCCTGCTTTCTGGATGTTAGGGGAGTCTATATCATCCGTTGGTTGGCCCAATTGTGGCGAAATTGATATCATGGAAATGGTAGGTGGTGGGTCCAATGACTCAAAGGTTCATTGTACGCTTCATTGGGGACCGATGGCCAATGGTTCTCATCCGATGTACGGGACCTCTTATACACTGCCTTCTGGGAAATTTGCCGACGACTACCACATTTTTGCAGTGGAATGGGACGATAAAACCATTCGCGGATTTTGCGATAACACCCAGTATTACACCATCGATATTTCCAAGGCTGGCCTTGAGGCATTTCACAATCCTTTTTTCATAATTTTAAATCTTGCTGTTGGGGGGAATTGGCCAGGTAATCCCGATGCAACCACGGTTTTCCCTCAAAAACTTTTAGTTGATTACGTTAGGGTTTACAAAAAAACCTCACAGCAGGGTATAGAGGGTAAAACGCAGGTTAGCGAGAAAGAAAATAATTTAGTGTACCGCATCAGTGAATATTCCGATAGTTTTACCTATCGTTGGATTGTTCCCCCATCCGTTACGGTGGTTGATCAGCAGGCCGATTCTTTGGTGGTTAACTGGGGATGTACGTCCGATACCCTTCGCCTGGTTGTAAAAGGAAGTTGTGATTCTACTGTATATTCGTTTCCTGTTCATTTGAAGAGTCCTAAAATTTCAGGCAAAAAATGGGTAGGTACCGGTATGGAAGGCCTTGTTTATAGCGTGGATTCATTGCCTGGAGCAACATTTCAATGGCAGGCAGGGGGGGTAATCCTGCTGGGAGGTGCTAACACTTCCCATGCAACCGTTAATGCTCTTCAGGATGGTTACCTGAAAGTGGAGGTTACTACCGCCTGTAATCTCTACACCGATAGTTTTGATATTCATCTGGGCGATGGCCAGTTTCCCTATCCCGATGCCAGTAAACCTGCTGCCATACCAGGAACTCTTGTAGCTGCTAATTTTGATACGGGTGGGGAAGGAGTAGCATACCACGATAATGATGTAGGCAATAAAGGAAATGTCTACAGGTTAAGTGAGAATGTTGATATCGAGGCGTATGACAACAGCTACACCATTGGCTGGTTCGATAATGGCGAATGGCTGGAGTACACTGTAAAGGTAGCTAAAACCACAACATACAAAGCATCAATTCGAGTAGCTTCTCAGTTATCCACAGGCTCTTTTGCTATGTATATCGATGGTGAACTCGTCGCCGATAGGGTCAAGGTGCCTTCAACTGGGGGATGGAGTACTTTTACCACCATCACGGTTACAGGGTTATCTCTAACAGAAGGGGTACACGTACTTAAAATTTTAAGCTATGGCGGATTTAACCTGGGAAATATGACCTTTGAGGAATCGAACGATGTAGCAAGGAGTGTAGAAACATCTTTTAAGATATATCCTAATCCCGCCTCGCAGGCGATATGGGTGGAGTCCTCAGCTAAGAATGTTCCTGCTTATGGTAGGATATATTCGTTGGATGGTACGTTGCGCGAAGTGTTTCGCCTTACAATGAATCGTGAGAAAATAAACCTATCCCATCTATCGGCAGGTTACTATTACATTAGCATCGAATCGCGCGATGCAAAAGTATCTTTGCCTTTAATTGTACGTTGAATTAAACCTCACTTTCTTTCAGTCGTTCAGCATTTTCGGCCATTTGTAACTGATCGATGAGGGGCTGAATGTCCCCGTCGAGGATGGCTTGTAGGTTATACAAGGTAAAGTTGATGCGATGGTCGGTTACTCTTCCCTGGGGGAAGTTGTAGGTTCGTATCTTGGCCGAACGGTCGCCCGTCGATACCATGGTACGACGTTTCGACGCAATCTGATCGAGGTATTTTTGATATTCCAGGTTGTATAGTCGGGTACGTAATTCAGCCAGTGCTTTCTCAAAGTTTTTAATCTGTGACTTTTCATCCTGACATTGAACGACTATTCCCGAGGGGATGTGGGTAAGTCGTATGGCGGAGTAGGTGGTGTTTACCGACTGTCCGCCAGGTCCCGAAGAGCAGAAGGTATCCTTTCGAATGTCGTTCATATTTAGTTCAATGTCGAATTCGTCGGCTTCTGGAAGTACAGCCACCGTTGCTGCAGAGGTGTGGATACGTCCCTGTGCCTCGGTTTTGGGTACCCTCTGCACCCGATGTACCCCCGATTCGTATTTTAGAACGCCATAAACTCCCTCGCCCGTAATCTTCATCACAATTTCCTTAAAACCACCCATAGTACCTTCGGTGTAGCTCGTTACCGAAACATGCCAGCCCCGACTTTCGCAGTAGCGGGTGTACATCCGGTATAAGTCGCCAGCAAAAATACTTGCCTCGTCACCACCCGTACCTGCTCGGATTTCCATGATAGCATTTTTAGAATCCTCCGGGTCCGCCGGGATAAGCAATAGTTTTATCTTTTCCTCCAGCGCAGGAAGTTGCTCGTTCAGATTATCCAGCTCTTCTTTTGCCAGGTTGCGCAAATCCTCATCTTTTTCGGTGGCAAGAATTTCCTTGGCACTGGCAATGTTGTTCAATACTCTTTTGTATTCTTCGTATGCTTTAACTATCGGTTCAAGTTCCTTATATTCCTTATTTAGCTTTACATACTTTTTCATATCCGCCATTACCGCAGGGTCGGTAATTTGCTGGCTAACCTCCTCAAATTTTAGCTTCAGTGCTTCAAGTTTGGCTAAAATGCTGCTATTATCCATCCTACATTCCAATTTTCGACAAAGTTAATGCTACTTTATCAGATTTAAAAATTGCCCTCAGTTGCTGCTTGGTTTCTTTTTTTATGAAAAAACAAAAAGCAAAAGGCAAGGAATGTCAATTTTTGTTGGCTAACTTGATTGAACGCCCAACTCTTTTCGTATGGCAGGGGCTACTTTAGTTCCCAAAAGTTCAATAGCTCGCAGCACCTTTTTATGGGGAAGGGTGCCTACTGTGAGTTGCAATAGGAAACGCTGATGTTTGAAAATACTATGCTGGTACAGAATTTTTTCAATTATTCGTTCAGGCGAACCTACAAAATTAGCCCCGTGTAGAGATATTGAAAAATCGAATTGTTCTTGAGTCATGGGCGGCCAGCCTCTTTCTCTACCTAATTGATCCATTGATCTTTTTATTGAAGGAAAAGCTGTTTCGTAGGCTTCTTTATCGCTATCGGCAATGAAACCATGCGAGTTAATGCTCAGCGGTGGAACAAAGTTGTGTCGAGCCATAGCTTCTTTTCGGAATAAATCGGCAAAATGTGCAAACCGCTCGGGAATACCACCAATGATGGCAATAGCCAGGGGAAGCCCAAGTTTCCCCGCACGGATAGCCGATTGAGGGGTGCCTCCAGCTGCAATCCAGATGGGTAACTTTTCCTGCAAAGGTCTTGGAAATATTTTTTGATTTCTCAACGGTGCTCTGAATTTACCTTCCCAACTAATTATTTCTTTTTCGCGAAGTTGAAGTAACAAATCCAGCTTCTCCTCAAATAAATCCTCGTAGTCCTGTAGGTTATAGCCGTATAATGGAAAGGATTCAATAAAAGATCCCCTGCCCACCATGAGCTCAGCCCGTCCATTCGAAACGAGGTCGAGTAAAGTGTATTGTTCAAAAACTCTGACGGGATCGTCCGAACTAAGTACTACTACGGCACTACTCAGTTTGATGCGTCGAGTTATGGTTGCGGCAGCTGCCAACACTACCACTGGATTAGATATTATAAAATCCTCGCGATGATGCTCACCTATTCCAAAAACATCGAGACCTACCTCATCGGCTAATTGTATTTCTTCCAGCAAACGTTGTATTCGCTCGTGCGGGGTAATAAGTTTCCCCGTTCCCTCCTCAACTGTCCTATCACCAAAACTATATATACCTATTTCCACATTATAAATTTTTAGTTTCTGTGTCGGTTACTATGTGCAGGTAACAGCTAAAATAAAAACATGATTGACTGCACTAATGTTTTGTTAAGACAACGTTAAACTTTGCCCACGATACTTTGTTAGATAAAATACACCACATTTGTTTACATTTTTCTTCCGTATCTAATATCTGGGTTTTTAAATTTGAATCATAAACAAATGAGCATGAATGTTTCATTGCATGCGCTTACCATTTGTCTTTCAAAATGAACACAGGTAGGTAAATCCGGTCACTATGCAAATCTTATAAATATGAAGAATGAGCGTTGATGCTCTATCGGGAAAACAGTCTTGCAAAAAAGATTAATATTGATATATTTGAATAATGGAATCTGTGAGTTGTATCGTACTTCAAAACAAGGTCATCCATTGTAAAATGATAAAGTCATGGGGCATTTTATAACCATTCGAAGGATACCCTATTTATGGGTATTGACAGGGTTATGTATATGCTGGTCTACTAATTTAAAGGGTAATAATATCCATCAGATTTCTTTTGATCGCATTGGGGTTGAGAGGGGTTTGCCCAATAGCAATGTTAACTGCATTTATCAGGATAGCTACGGTTATATCTGGATAGGAACCGAGGATGGGTTAGCCAGATATGATGGGGTCTACTTTCGGGTTTACAACGACAATGTCGCTCCTCGAACCATTGGGTATCAGGCGGTAATTAGTATTTTTGAGGATATCGATTCTACTTTGCTGGTGGGTACTCGACATACGCTTGAGTTGTACGACCGGAAAAAGGATGCCTTTTTCCATTTCGATTTTCCACCCGATCCGTGGGGAAATAAGTATTTTCAGGTGACTGCCATTGCACGGCTTGCCCCCAACCGATACCTGGTTGGTACGGATGGGGGAGGAATACATGAATTTTTTTTAAACCGCCAGAATCCAGGTCAATCCATTGTAAAAAGATTAGATACCCATTTGTATCGTATTTCCTGTATTTACCGGGAAAATTCCGATACCTTCTGGATTACCGATTTTGTGGAGGGGCTTTTTAGATATTTGCCTACTAAAAACATCTGGGAAAAAATTGATATTGTTACAGACAAAGCTCTTGAATTCAGAAGTATTTGTGGAGATCATACCTCTTTATATTTGGGTTCCAATAACCGTGGACTTTGTATTGTTGAAAAAAGTACTTTGAGGAATAGATTTGTCACTACTCGAGAAGGATTACCCTCTGATCGAGTATGGGCGGTAACCAAAGATCAACATGGTAATTTATGGATAGGTACCGATGGGGGTGGTATTGCTTATTATCGCCTTATTGACAAATCTATTACAATCTATCAGCATCATGGATTCGACCAGTCAACCATTAGCAATAACCATGTACATACACTCTATGTTGATCGAGAAAACAATTTATGGCTGGGCCACTTTCATGGGGGTATTTCATACGCCAATACCAGCAATGTTTTTCAGTCATTGCGCTGTATCCCAGGTTATGCCAATACGCTTTCAAATAAAATGGTTACAGCGATTCTTCGCGATCGACGTAATTATTTGTGGGTAGGAACTGATGGAGGGGGCATTAATATTTATGATACAAGTTGGAATCGGGTGGAAAACAAGTTGCTTCCTCCCGCGTTGTTGGAAATTCTAAAAGATAAACCAATACTTGCTTTGTACGAGGATAGTGAATCAAAAATCTGAATCGGCACCTACCTGTTGGGCTATTTTTCTTTCGATCCTCGCTCACGACAATTTCGACAATATTGGAATAATACATCACCCGAGATGCTTACTTTTAGTAACGATATTCGTTGTTTCTATGAAGATAAACAATCGCATTTGTGGGTAGGAACCAATGGAGCCGGTATTTATGTGATAAATCGACAGACGGGAGAAACGGTCGAACATATTCAAAAAACTTTAAATACCAAAAATAGTCTATCGCTCAACTGGATACGTTCAATTGTTCCAGATTCTTATGGTTTTGTATGGATTGCTACTTCATATGGCCTCAATCGGTACGATCCCATTAAGCGCCAATTTGTGAATTACTATGCAAGTCCTGCCGATACAGGCGCATTGAGTGATGACCTGGTACTTGCTGTTTTTGAGGATCGGCAGCGAAATCTCTGGGTTGGAACGCGTAATGGATTAAATCTGTATGATAGAACCACCAATACCTTTCGAAAATATTTTGTGAAAGATGGACTTGCACACAATACCATTAATAGCATTTTGCAGGATAGAGATAGCAATTTATGGTTGGCTACTAATTTTGGTTTGTCCTTGTTTGACATAAAAAGTCAAAAGTTTTTCAATTATAGTCGTGCCGAAGGTCTTATTAGCGCTTCTTTTCTTGAAAATGCTGCTTACTACGATTCTACCTATCTGTATTTTGGCTCTCTCGAAGGGATGGTCTATTTCAGGCCCGAAAAAGTCCTTCAAAACTATCAGTATGCTCCTGTGAAAATTACAAGAATTTTTTTGTACAATAAAGAAATAGAGATTGGTCAGAAGATCGATGGTTTAGTCATTTTACCATATGATATTGAATTTGTTGATATGGTAAAACTCAAATATCGTCATAATGTCATTACTATTCACTATGCACCACTTCGATACTCTTCGAAAATGTATGTATTCCGATATAAACTCGAAGGTTTTAACAACGATTGGGTATACGCAAATTATGGCATCAATCCGGTTACTTACACAAATCTGGATCCGGGAACCTATCGATTTCGTGTACAAATGTTAGATAAAAATAACAATCCCGTCAGTGAAGCTTCCCTTAATATCTCTGTAATACCACCTTTCTGGATGAGTTTTTGGTTCCGTCTGGCAGTGGGTTTGATCCTCTTATTTGTTCTTTATAGCTGGTATAATCAAAAATTAAGTCGATGGGAGCAACAAAAAGCTGAATTTGAACGGCGAATGGCTGAAGAACAGCTTAAGGCCGAAAAAGCTCATTTAAAACTGCAGGAACAAAAGTTATTGCTTGAAAAAAATCGTCAGGAGTCCATGATGGCTCAAAAAAATTCTGAATTAACTACATTCGTGCTTCAACTATCTCACAAAAATGACATCCTTCAGCGAATAAATAACATTATCAAACATGATGCTCCTTTGATTCAGGATATGCAGGTTAAGCGGCGGATTGAGGAAATAGGCCGAATTCTTGAAAAAGAGTTTGCCACTGAACGGGAGTGGGAACGTTTCGAAAAACATTTTAATGAGGTGCATGCCGATTTTATTCAGCGACTTAAACGATTGTATCCTGACCTGGGGCTCACTTATCTGAAATTATGTGCTTATTTGAAGTTAGATTTGAGTACCAAAGAACTTGCATTTCTCCTTAACATATCCCCCCGTGGCGTCGAAAAGGCTCGTTCTCGCTTACGTAAACGTTTTAATCTTCAGCCAGGTGAGAGCCTGACAGAATTTTTGAATAAAATTTAATATATGTTTGATTGTCAAATAGTTAAAATTTTGTTGTCGTAGTCCTGTCGTACCCCCTGTCGTGTTATTGTCACAGCAATTTTTACCATTGAGGCTCACAGGGGGATAATTTTACCCCGATTTATCTAACCAATTTTATCAAAATGGCTGTGAAAGCCAAACTAACTATTATTAACCCAAAAACATGTGCGTATGTGTAAAATTTTTAAATTTTTGTGGCTATCCTTCCGCACTCTGAGTAGGCGTGTGGGATGGGGACTTTTTTTATGGGGATTTATCCTCCTCAGAAGTGTTTCAATTACAGGACAGACTTATAATTATGCCGAAGTCCTGCAAAAGTCAATGTTTTTTTATGAGTGTCAGGAGTCTAAAATTGCTCCGGGTAATCGTGTCACCTGGCGTGCAAATGCAGCCATGAACGATGGGAGTGATGTTGGAAAAGACCTGACAGGTGGTTGGTTTGATGCGGGAGATCATGTGAAATTTAACTTCCCTATGGCATTTACGGCCACTGCGCTTGCCTGGGGTGCTATCGATTTTGCCGATGGGTATATCGCCTCTGGCCAGATGCAGTATCTAAAACGTAATCTTCGTTATGTTAATGACTATTTTATAAAATGTCACACCGCGCCAAATGAGTTGTACGGTCAGGTGGGAAATGGCGGACTCGACCATGCTTTCTGGGGACCACCCGAAGTAATGCGTATGTCGCGTCCTGCATATAAGATCGATGCTTCAAAACCAGGTTCCGACCTGGCTGCTGAAACTGCTGCTGCAATGGCGGCTGCCAGTATCGTCTTTAAAAACGATGATCCAACTTATAGCGCAACCCTGCTCAATCATGCCAAGCAGCTCTATACTTTTGCAGAAACCTACAAGGGAAAATATTCCGACGCTATTACTGATGCTGCTGGCTATTATAACTCCTGGAGCGGATATAACGACGAATTGGTTTGGGGAGCCATATGGCTCTACCGGGCTACCGGTGATGCAACCTACCTGACAAAGGCAGAAACTTATTACGATAATCTGGGTAATCAGGGACAGGAACCTGTGAAGGCTTATAAATGGACTATCGCGTGGGACGATAAATCCTATGGATGCTATGCCTTATTGGCAAAGCTTACCGGTAAGGATAAGTATAAAATAGATGCGGAACGCTATCTCGATTACTGGACCGATGGATATAATGGTTCACGCATTACTTATACCCCGGGAGGATTGGCTTTCCTCGATATCTGGGGTTCCTTGCGATATGCCATGAATACTGCTTTTGTTGCTGCTTACTATGCCGATGTTGCTACTTCTGCAGCTAAAACTACTAAGTACCTCAATTTCGCCAAACAACAGCTTCATTACGCCTTGGGCTCCAATCCCAGTAATAGAAGCTATGTTTGTGGTTTTGGAAATAATCCACCAGTAAATCCTCACCATCGCGGTGCCCATGGTGCCTGGTCCAACAACGTACAGGGACCTCCAACCGAAACCCGCCATGTTCTTTACGGTGCATTGGTCGGCGGACCCGGTAGCAACGATGCATATACCGACGATCGGTCTAACTATACCAACAATGAAGTTGCCTGCGATTACAATGCCCTGTTCTCAGGCTTGCTGGCAAAATTTGTTATCGATTATGGTGGAACCCCGCTGGCTAATTTCCCCGTTCCCGAAACACCTAAGGATGAGTATTTTGTTGAAGCTAAAGCTAACGCTACAGGAACTAATTTCTCCGAATGGTCAGTATGGGTATACAATCATACTGCATGGCCTGCACGTGAGGGTTCGGAATATAAATTTAGATTATATGTAAACATCTCGGAAGGATTGGCGGCTGGTTATACAGCCTCGAATTATGTGGTACAAACCAATAATGCGGGTGTCGTCAATTTTACTCAACTTCTTCCGGCGGATGCAGCGAATGGAATATATTATACCGAGGTTACCTTTAAACCTGGTACTGAAATTTATCCGGGCGGACAACAATACGACAAAAAAGAGGCCCAGATGCGGATCAGCTTGCCCAATGCACCTGCTTCTGCATGGGATCCCAGTAATGATCCTTCCTGGGTGGGTATTTCTTCTACCTTAAAACAGATGCCAGGGATACCTATGTATGTTGATGGTGTGAGGGTATATGGAACAGAGCCTGTTCCCGGTCAGACGGTACCTGTCACCGGCGTAACGGTATCGCCCACCACGTTGAGTTTAACGGTAGGACAGACGG
>ERZ795060.805-NODE-805-length-40891-cov-67.661769_pt1 | contig 40891 bp, 34 predicted proteins | sample MGYA00375144_ERZ795060 | MGnify/ENA primary metagenome ERZ795060 (study PRJEB30189, sample SAMN05720157) | activated sludge metagenome | isolation source: anaerobic digester from wastewater treatment plant | place: Japan | collected 2015-05-15 ... | reverse complement strand
ATCAAATTGCACCTTAGACAAAGAGATATGGAGAGAGGCTATACAGTAATCAGCCGGGCGTCAAAGTAGAAAGGGCGTACGGTGGATGCCTAAGTGAGGCACCAAGAGCCGAAGAAGGACGCGGCAGGCGGCGAAATGCTTCGGGGAGCTGCGAGCAAGCTATGATCCGGAGATATCCGAATGGGGGAACCCACTTTGGGAAATACCAAAGTATTCCTAAGGGGAAACTCTTAGGGAGGGGAACTGGGGGAACTGAAACATCTTAGTACCCCAAGGAAAAGAAAGAGTAGATCGATTCCCTAAGTAGTGGTGAGCGAAAGGGGAAGAGCCTAAACCTAAGTGGTGTAGAAGCTTGCAGGCGTTGCCACTTAGGGGTAGAGGGATAAGGTCGGGCGAAGCTGCAACTTTGCCGTAGCGAAGGATACATTTAGCCGAACAGTCTGGGAAGGCTGACCAAAGAGGGTGAGAGTCCCGTAGGCAAAAAGTGTATAATAGCTATGGATCTTAATCCCGAGTAGCATGGGGCACGAGGAATCCTGTGCGAATCGAGGCAGACCACTGCCCAAGGCTAAACACTCTTGGTGACCGATAGTGCAAAGTACCGTGAGGGAAAGGTGAAAAGAACCCCAGTGAGGGGAGTGAAATAGAACCTGAAACCGTATGTCCACAAGGAGTAGGAGAGCGCTGTTCAAAGCATAAAAGTTTTGGGCGAGCTCAACTGCGTTCCTGTTGAAGAATGAGCCGGCGAGTTAATGCATGTGGCGAGGTTAAGGGAGAGAAAGTCCTGGAGCCGAAGTGAAAGCGAGCCTGAAAAGGGCGATAAGTCACATGCATCAGACCCGAAACCAGGCGAGCTACCCATGGGCAGGATGAAGCGGAGCTAACCCTCTGTGGAGGTCCGAACCTGTTAGCAGTGAAAAGCTATAGGATGATCTGTGGGTAGGAGTGAAAAGCTAAACGAGCCTGGAGATAGCTGGTTCTCCCCGAAATAGCTTTAGGGCTAGTCTCAGCCGAAGAAGCTCAGGGAGGTAGAGCACTGGTTGGGCGAGGGGCGGGGATCCGCTGCCGAGTCCAGTCAAACTCCGAATGCTCTGAGTGAATAGCTGGGAATCGGGCTGTGGGGGATAAGCTCCATGGTCGAGAGGGAAACAGCCCAGACCAACAGCTAAGGTCCCGAAGTTCAGGCTAAGTGGTAAAGGAGGTAGTTTGGCAGAGACAGTCAGGATGTTGGCTTAGAAGCAGCCATCATTAAAAGAGTGCGTAATAGCTCACTGATCGAGCCAAGCTGCGCCGAAGATACACGGGGCTAAAGCCTGACACCGAAGCTTTGGATTTCATCTATCCACGGATAGATGGAGTGGTAGGGGAGCGTTCCGTAGTAGGGAGAAGGCAGACCGGAAGGACTGCTGGACGAGGCGGAAGTGAGAATGCCGGCATGAGTAGCGAAAAGAAGGGTGAGAATCCCTTTGACCGAAAGCCTAAGGATTCCTGGGTAAAGCTCGTCTTCCCAGGGTTAGCCGGGAGCTAAGCTGAGGCCGAAGGGCGTAGGTAATGCACAGCCGGTTAATAATCCGGCGCCACCTACAGACCGATAGAACCGAAGGAGGGACGCAGGAGGGTAGGTGTGCCTGGTGGTGACATACCAGGTCCAAGCTCCGAGGGAGGGAGTACAGGCAAATCCGTACTTCCGATGAACTGAGGAGTGATGGGGAGTTCTCAAAAAGAGAGCGAAGGCACTGAGCTCACACTGCCGAGAAAAGCTTCTAGGGAGGTTGGTAGGTGCCCGTACCGAAAACCGACACAGGTAGGCGAGGTGAAGATCCAAAGGTACGCGGGATAACCCTCGTTAAGGAACTCGGCAAAATAGCCCCGTAAGTTAGCGAGAAGGGGTGCCCAAGTAAGGTAAGTAGCCTGAAAGGGTTGCAGTGAAGAGGCTCTGGGGACTGTTTACCAAAAACACAGGTCTCTGCTAAGGTATAGAAGCCGAAGTATAGGGGCTGAGGCCTGCCCGGTGCTGGAAGGTTAAGGGGAGGAGTTAGGGAGGCAACTTCCGAAGCTTCGAGCCGAAGCCCCAGTGAACGGCGGCCGTAACTATAACGGTCCTAAGGTAGCGAAATTCCTTGTCGGGTAAGTTCCGACCCGCATGAAAGGCATAACCACTGGAGCGCTGTCTCAACGAGGGGCCCGGTGAAATTAGGATATCCGTGAAGATACGGATTACCCGTGGCAGGACGGAGAGACCCCATGAAGCTTTACTGTAGCCTGGTATTGAGCTTTGGCATTACATGTAGAGGATAGGTGGGAGGCGAAGAAGCGGAGGCGCCAGCTTCCGTGGAGCCATCAGTGGAATACCACCCTTGTAATGTTGGGGTTCTAACCCCATAAGAAGAGCCTTATGGGGGACAGTGCTTGGTGGGCAGTTTGACTGGGGCGGTCGCCTCCAAAAAGGTAACGGAGGCGTCCAAAGGTAGGCTTAGCACGGTTAGAAATCGTGCCAGAAGTGTAAGGGCGATAAGCCTGCCTAACTGTGAGGCTGACGAGCCGAGCAGGGACGAAAGTCGGGCCTAGTGATCTGGTGGTACCGAGTGGAAGGGCCATCACTTAACAGACAAAAGTTACTCTGGGGATAACAGGCTGATCTCGCCCGAGAGTCCACATCGACGGCGAGGTTTGGCACCTCGATGTCGGCTCACCGCATCCTGGGGCTGGAGAAGGTCCCAAGGGTTGGGCTGTTCGCCCATCAAAGCGGTACGTGAGCTGGGTTCAGAACGTCGTGAGACAGTTCGGTCCCTATCCGCCACGGGCGGAGGAAACTTGAGGGGAACTGCTTCTAGTACGAGAGGACCGGAGCAGGCAGACCTCTGGTGTACCAGTTGTGCCGTCAGGTGCAGGAGCTGGGTAGCCAAGTCTGTACGAGATAAGCGCTGAAAGCATCTAAGTGCGAAGCTCACCCCAAGATAAGGTTTCCCATGGGAGTAAAATCCCAGTAAGGCACCTTCGAGAAGAGGAGGTAGATAGGCCGGAGGTAGAAGCGCAGTAATGTGTGAAGCCGACCGGTACTAATATGCCGAGGCTTTGACGCCTGGCTGGTTACGGTATAGTTTCTTTTGAAGATAGGAATTATAGAAATAGGGAATTAAAGAGAAAGAGGGAGCTACTGGTGATAAGAGCGAAGGGGAAACGCCCGTATCCATTCCGAACACGGAAGCTAAGCCCTTCAGCGCTGATGGTACTGCTCTGGTAACGGGGTGGGAGAGTAGGTCATTGCCAGCGAGCTCCCTCTTCTTTTATTTTGGGGATTTTAAAAAAGGTATTTCTATATTCTTAAATTCGTGAGGATATGGGATTCTTGGATGTCTTAATTCTATTAAGGTCTTAATAAAACTTTGTGAAATTTTCTCTAATTCTTCTAAAGTAAGCTTACTGTGTTCTAATTGTCCATCTATTAATTTATCACTTATAATATCTCGTACTGTTTTTTCTATATTTTCAGGAGTGATATTAGGTAAACTTCTAGTGGCTGCTTCTATACTATCAGCAAGCATTACAATTGCTGCTTCCTTAGATTCTGGTTTACAACCAGAGTATCTGAAATCTTCTTCAAGTACATTTTCACCGGATATTTCTTTTTGCTTATTGTAGAAGTAAGTTATTAAACTTGTCCCATGATGCTGCTCTACTATGTCTACAATATTTTTAGGGAACTTATATTTACGTAATAATTCAGTTCCATCTTTTGGATGTGATTTAATGATTATAGCACTAATATATGGAGATAAATGTTCATGAGGATTTATCTGTCCAGGTATTAAATTTTCAATAAAGTATTGAGGACGTTTAATCTTACCTATATCATGATAAAAAGATGCGGTCCTTACTACATATTCGTTTGCTTTTGCTTCTTTTGCAGCTCTCTCTGCTAAATTTCCAACTAAAATACTATGGTAATAAGTTCCTGGAGCCTCTAATAATAATTTTCTTAAAAGAGGATAATTAGGATTTGTAAGCTCTAATAGTTTCAAAGGTGTAGCTAATCTAAATATGGACTCTATAAATGGTAAACTTCCAAGAGCTAATATGGCAGAAAGTATGGGATTTACTAAGTTGAAAAGAACTCCTGTATAATCAAAATTTGGATCTCTTAATGAGAGGTTTCCGAATAATATTAATGGTATTCTTATCAATATTAATGTTAGACTTATTTTTATATAACTAAATCTGTCTTCCAAGTCTTTAGACCTATAGAATACTATGAGAGAATCTAAGAAAAGAATAATAAAGATAAAGAAAGAATAAGAAAAAAGACCTGAAATAAGAATAATGGAAAAATTAAGCAGAAAGTAGGTAGGTAAGTTTATAAGACCTGCACTAATAAAGAATATACTTGTAATAGGAGCTAAATAGGGCGAGTAATAAGAGAAAAACTTAATAAGTAGTAGTGCTAAAGAGAAGAATGAATTTATTAAAAAGATAATGTTAAAATCCTTCGCATCGGGTATTAGGTCCATATAAAAAATATTTATTAAAATCTGAAGAGCGATCACTATTCCTAAATAACCAATGAATCTTAATATATTTTTAGTAGATGTTGTATATCCTAAAGCATCTAAAATTGCAAATTTTTCTTCTGTTACCTTTTCTCCTCTTCGTATAATTACTTCCCCTTTCTGGATAAGTCTCTCTATAGGTCTTATAGATCTTATTAGTTCTTGTTTTTTATCTTCAGTTTCCTTTTGATTAATAAACATATTAGGTTTTATAAGAAGATTTGCTATTTCTTTAGCGATATTTTCGGGTAAAGAGACTTCTTTAACAAGAAAACTTATGAATTCTTGCTTTTTGGAGTTAAGATCTTCCTCTTTTATCCCCTTAGTATAGGTTTCTGTTAGCCATGTTTCTATTTTTTTTCTTAAAAAGTTTGCTCTTGAAGTAGGTAAGGAGGAAAAAAAGTTATAAATAGGTTCGCTGAAAGTACCTTCTGAGGGAGAGAATATTTCATAAAGTTTACTCAAACTTTGGAAGGTTATATTTTGATCTATAGAATATATTGGTTTAAATTGAGACAAAATCAGGTTTCTAATTCTTTCTGTCTCTTCAGTATCTGTATATACGATGGTCCTAGGGGCCTCAATGTTTTTGGGAGCAATATCTCCTATTTTTAATGGGGGATTAATGATAAAATCTAAGCTAAGTATAAAAAGATTTATAATTGCAAATAAAATAAGAATAAATCTTAAGGGATTCTTATAAAAGACCCTCTTGATGCTACTGGTAAGAATCTTTTGGAGATCAATATTTTTATTTGTCTTTTTAGATAGACTTTTTTTAATCATCGCCTAAATATTTTATCATTTATTGACCGCTTTTTCACTATAATATATAATTAATCGTCAAGGCACTGGGGAGTAGCCAAGCTGGTAAGGCAGCGGACTTTGGATCCGCCATCGCTGGTTCGAATCCAGCCTCCCCAGCCAAATTTTCTTCTATGAGAAAGTTATGGTAGACTGGAAAGCAATAATTTTAGCAGCGGGACAAGGTAAAAGGATGAAGAGCGAAATTCCCAAAGTTCTTCATCCTCTTTTAGATACCTCAATGTTAGAATTCCTTATTGATACCATTAAAGAAGTAGTAGGGGACAGGTTCGTTGTTGTTATAAGTCCGAAGGTTAAAGAGTATTTAGAAGAGGAAATAGAAAATACCGTTCTACAAGAGATTCCTTTGGGAACGGGAGATGCAGTAAAAAGAGTTATTCCTATTTTTGGTGATTTTAAAGGAGATGTTTTAATTCTTCCTGGAGATACTCCTCTTGTGAGAGAGGAGAGTTTGAGATCTTTATGTGAGATTCATGAAAAAGAGAATTATGCATGTACTATGGTAGTAACTTCTTTGGAGAATCCTTTAGGTTATGGAAGAGTAATAAAAAACGATAGAGGAGAAATTCTAAGGGTTGTGGAAGAGAAAGATGCTTCGCCAGAAGAAAGAAAAATTAAAGAAGTGTGTACTTCTATATATGCATTCTCCTGGCCAAAATTGAGAGAAGTTTTGCCTCTTTTAAAAGATGAAAATGCTCAAAAAGAATTTTATCTTACCGACGTAATAAAAATATTGGTGGAAAGAGGGGAAAAAGTTGGGAGCTTTTGGGTTGATTCTCAAGAAGTTTTAGGGGCAAATACTCAAAAAGAATTAGCTTTTTTGAGGAGTATAATTAAAGAACATATCAATGAATATTGGTTAGGAAATGGAGTTATCTTTTTGGATACTGATACTACTTTCATAGGAAGAAATGTAGAAATTGGAAAGGATGTAGTTTTACATCCTCATGTATGTTTATTTGGGAAGACAACAATCCAAGATAAAGTTATTATTGGGGATCACACATATATAAAAGATTTTGCTATAAGAGAAAAAGCCTTTATAGGTCCATTTTCTTATATATCCTTAAAAAAAGAAAAACAATAAAGGAGTAGGAAGAATGGGACAGAGACGTTTAGCTCTTTATACTGGTACTTCTAATAGGGAACTTGCTGAGGAGGTCGCCAAATATTTGGATGTAGAATTAGGAGAAATAGAAATAAGACGATTTTCAGATGGAGAAATATATGCAAGAATAGCAAAAAGTGTAAGAGGCGCTGAAGTTTATGTTATTCAGTCTCTGGGGAGTAAAGTAAATGAGTATTTTATGGAGCTTCTTGTAATAATAGATGCCTTAAAAAGGGCTTCAGCTGATGAAGTAACCGCTGTAATACCTTATTATGCTTATGCAAGGCAGGATAGGAAAACCAAATCTCGGGAACCTATTACTGCAAAATTAGTAGCTAATATATTAATAGTTGCAGGAGCTTCACGAATAGTTACTATGGATCTTCATGCGGGACAGATTCAAGGCTTTTTTGATATCCCTGTAGATAATCTTACGGCACTTCCCCTGTTTGCAAGATACTTTCAAGATAAAAATTTAAAAAATCCCGTGGTTGTCTCACCTGATATTGGGGGTGTGACAAGAGCGAGGGCTTTAGCTGAGAGACTACATGCTCCTCTTGCTATAATATATAAGAGGAGACCAGCTCCCGAAGTGGCAGAAGTGGAAGAAATTATTGGAGAAGTGGAAGGAAAAGATGTGATAGTATGTGATGATATTATTACTACTGGGAATACTCTTTTTTCAGCAGCAAGAGTTTTAAGAGTGAAAGGGGCAAGGGATATATATGCTGCAATAACCCATGGTATTCTTACTAATGATTCTTACAAAAGATTAGAAGAGTCAGAGATAAAAGAGCTTGTGGTAACAAATACAATTCCTATTTCTTTAGAGAAAAGAGTTCCAAAGCTTACTATAATATCTATAGGTAACCTTTTAGGAGAAGCTATAAAGAGAATCTCAAATAAAGATTCTCTAAGTTCATTATTTGACTAAGTTTAAAAAAACAATAAGGAGGTAGAGAAAGATGGATATTGTTGAGATAAAGGTGAAAAAAAGAGAAAAATTTGGGAAAGAATCTGCAAAGAAATATAGAAGACAAGAATTAATACCTGGGGTTATTTATGGGATCCATTTAAATGAGAATATTCACGTAGTAGTAGAAAAAAAGAGATTTTGGAATCTTATCCGAAAAGGACATTCTGAGGAACAACATGTATTAAAACTTATTATTGAAAATGGAAATGAAACCATTACTGAGAATGCTCTTATTCAAGATATACAATTTGATCCAATTACTGATGAACCTATTCATATAGACTTTCACTCGGTAAAACTGGACGAAGTTGTAGATGTGTATATTCCTATAGTTCTTAAGGGAGAGGCAAAAGGAATAAAGCAAGGAGGAATTCTTCAGCATGGCACGCAAGAGATTTTAATTAGAGCTTTGCCTTTGGATGTACCACCTCACATTGAGGTGGATATTTCTAATCTTGAAATTGGTAATTCTATAAATGTAGGTGAATTAAATTTTCCAGATAATATAAAAGTTTTAACTCCTCTTGATGAGGTGGTAGTTTCTATTGTGACTCCTCAAAGATATACAGAAGAAGTGGAAATTACTGAAGCTCCAGAGGTTACAACCACTGAGGACAGAGAGTCTCAAGCAATATAAAATTATTTTTAGGGAGGGGGTTTTTGTATGTTTAAAATTGTTACAGATAGTACTGCCGCTCTTTCAAAAGAGTATGTTGAGAAGTATGATATCTCTGTAATACCATTAAAAATTGCTTTTGGAGATGAAGTGTTTAGAGATGGTATAGACATTACGCCAGAACTATTTTTCAAAAAAGTGAGAGAAGGTGATATTTTTCCAAAGACATCTCAACCCTCGGTTGAAGAGTTTTATCAGACTTATTCAAATATCTTTGATAAATATCCTGATATTGATGGCATTATTTCAATTCATATCTCTTCAAAGTTAAGTGGAACTATAGTTTCTGCAAATGCTGCCAGGGATCTTCTTCCTTTTAAAGATAAGATATATATTATTGATTCAAAGATTGTAGAACTTGCTCTTGGAGTATTGGTTATTGAGATGGCGAAAGCTATTGAGAAAGGAGCTAATATAGAAGAGATTTATAAGTTGATAGATAGGCTTGTTTCAAACTCTGTAATAAGGTTTACTGTTGAAACATTGGAATACCTTTATAGAGGAGGCAGAATTGGAGCTGCTCAGGCTTGGATGGGAAGCGTTTTACAGATAAAACCTATTCTTGAACTAAGAGATGGTGTTATTGAACCTGTAGAGAGGGTTAGGACAAAGCAAAAGGCTAAAGCAAGAATTTTAGAACTGGCAAAGGAGGAAGTTGATGATCGTCCTGTAAAGATTGCAATTGCTTATTCGGATAATTTTTACGAGGTAAAAGATGTTGCAGAAGAGATAAAAAGAGAATTTAAAGTTACTGACTTCTATATGGGTCCTTTTAGCTGTACAATTCTTTCTCATTTAGGACCTGGATCTTGGGGTGTAATAGCTTTTGAAGAGGGAGAGGTATAAAAAGGCTTGGTTCAGCAGATAGTTGATGATTTAGATAAATTTTTAGCTATCTTTCCTCCAGATATAAAAGAAAGATTGGAGAAGGATCCTGATATTAAAGATCTTATAGAAGTAGTACTTGATCTTGGAAGGGAAGTAGAAGCCAGATTTTACAAAAAAACAATTATATTTGAAAATAGAATTACCACAGAAGAAGATTTAAATTATGTAATCTCTCAAGTAGGAGAGTTTAGTGGGGATAAGAGAGCAGGTATAGAAAGAACCCTTCATAGAATTTCAGCTATTGAAAACAGACATGGTAGGATTATAGGACTCACTTGTAGAGTGGGAAGAGCTGTTTTAGGGACTGTAGATATAATTCGGGATGTAATTGAAACAGGTAAAAATATTCTTCTTTTAGGAAAACCTGGTGTAGGTAAGACTACCCTTTTAAGAGAAACTGCAAGAGTTTTTGCAGATGATTTAGGTAAAAGAGCTATTATTATAGATACTTCAAATGAAATAGGAGGAGATGGAGATATCCCACATCCTGCGATAGGTAGAGCTCGTAGAATGCAGGTTTCTGATCCTTTAAAGCAACATGATGTTATGATTGAAGCAGTAGAAAACCATATGCCTGAGGTTATAGTGATTGATGAGATAGGCACCGAACTTGAAGCAAAGGCAGCAAGAACTATAGCCGAAAGAGGAGTACAGCTTATAGGTACTGCCCATGGAATCACTCTTGAAAATTTACTTTTAAATCCTACCCTTTCGGATCTGGTAGGAGGAATTCAAGTGGTAACGTTAAGTGATGAAGAGGCAAAGAGGAGAGGAACCCAAAAAACAGTGCTTGAAAGGAAAGCTCCACCTACTTTTCAAGTGGTTATTGAAATCCAAGGGAGAGATAGACTTGCTATACACCATGATGTAGCAAAAACTGTAGATGCACTTCTTCGTGGATATATAGTAAAACCTGAAATCAGAGTGAGAACGCCAGAAGGAGAAGTTAAAAAAGTTGAACTTTCTTCGGTGGAGCTCACCTCTGATGAAGAAAAGAACGCTTTTGTAAAATCAGAAAAAAAGGCAGATATACTTAGGGTATTTCCCTATGGAATAAGTAGAAATAGATTAGAAAAGGCAATAAAAAATTTAGGTGTTCCTGCTTTTGTGGTTAAAAATATCTCTGAATCAAATTGTCTTTTAATTTTAAAAGCTCATCAAAAAAGGGCAAAAGATCTTTTAAAAGAAGCTGAAAAAAGAGGTATTACCGTTGCTATATTGAGAAGTAATACTGTAACCCAAATTGAAAGGTTCTTAGCAGAGCAATTTAATCTGAAGCTTATAAATGAAAGAAATAATGATGGTGAAGAAGAAGCCTTACGAGAAGCACAAGAGGGTATAGAATATGTTTTAACTCATGAAGAGCCCTATGAACTTTCTCCTCAACCTGCTTATATCAGAAGACTTCAACATCAACTTATACAGCAATATGGTCTGCATTCCGAGAGTGTAGGTGTAGAGCCTTCAAGAAAGGTAAAAATTTTTCCCACCTAAGGGTTTTTTAATGAAAGGATTATTTATCACTTTTGAAGGGTTAGATGGCTGTGGAAAAACTACTCAAGCTCATTTACTTAAAGAGTTTCTTAAAAATAAGGATTACACCATATATTTGACCAGGGAGCCTGGCGGCACAGAGGTAGGAGAAAGAGTAAGGGAGATTCTTTTAGATCCAAATTATACGCTTAACCCCTGGTCAGAGGTTTTTCTGTATCTTGTTTCACGAGTAGAGAACTCTCAAAATATAAAAGAAAAAATTCAAAATGGAATTTTTGTTATCTGTGAAAGATATGCTGATTCTACTATAGCATACCAGGGCTATGGTAGAGAGCTTCCCATTGATATGCTTGAAAATTTTAATAAGATAGCTACCTTAGGATTAGTCCCCGATATAACTTTTTTAATAGATGTTGCTCCTGAGGTATCTTTGAGAAGAAAAAAAGAATTTGATAGAATAGAAAGAGAGAGCTTAGAATTCTATTATAAAGTCAGGAAGGGTTACTTAACCCTTGCAGAAGAAAATAAAGAAAGATTTATAATTATCTCTGGAGATGCCCCAAAGAAAGAGATCTTTGAGAAAGTTGCCTTTTTTGTGGAGAAGAAAATTAAAGAGGTGAAAAGAGAAGTATGAAGCTGATTTTTGCGGTGATCCAAGAGGAGGACTGGAAGAAGGTACGGGAGATTTTTATAGAGAGAAATTTTCCTCTTACCTATTTCAAAACAAAAGGTGGCTTTTTGGAGGAGGGAAGTGTAACTGTCTTGACAGTAGTAGAAGATGAAAGATTTGAAGATGTAATTTCCATTTTTAGAGAAAACTGTAGAGAAAGAGAAAAATTAATTATTCCTCCTCTTCCATCAGTAGAACTTTTGAGAACGGTACCTATGCCTATAAAAATTAAAGTAGGTGGAGCAGTAGTTTTTGCTGTAGATGTAAGTTATTTTGAGAAAATATAATTTATGGCTTTTAAAGAAGTATTAGGACAGAAGCAGGCAACAGAGATACTTAGGAAGGCTTTAAGAGAAGAAAAAGTTGCCCAGACCTACCTTTTTGTAGGTCCTGAAGGAGTGGGGAAAAAACTTACGGCTATATCCTTGGTGCAAGCTCTAAACTGCAAGGTGGAACCCTTAGAAGGATGTGGAGTTTGTGAGGTTTGCAGAAATATAAAAGAGTTAAATCATCCAGATGTCTTTTATCTAAAACCTGAAGGTACATGGTATAAAATCCAGCAGATAAGAGAAATAACAAGAGAAGCCTATCTTAAACCCTATATTAGTAAATGGAAGGTGTTTATTTTAGATGATGCTCATCAGTTGAGAACTGAAAGTGCTAATGCTTTATTAAAAATCCTTGAAGAGCCTCCTCAGTTTACCATCTTTATCCTTATTGCTTGTCATCCCGAGTTACTACTTCCCACTATAATCTCAAGAAGCCAAATTGTAAGTTTCAGTTATTTGAATGAAATAGAAATTGAGAGTATTATTAAGGATAAAGTCTTAGAGGAGAGATTTGAAATATTAGTAACCTTGGCACAAGGAAGTGTAGGAAAAGCTATTTTTTGGAACGAAGAAGATAATTGGAGGAGAAGATTGGAGCTTTTCAAATATCTTACATTGTTAAAAAAAGAAAGAGCTTATTCTCCTTTTGATATAGCCGATTTCTTAGCTGAAGAAAAAGACGAAGAGAAAATTACTTCTTATTTAGAGCTTGTACTTTTTTGGTGGAGAGATCTGTTCTTTTGGAAACTTACAAAAGATGATAGACTCATAACTCAAAAAGATTTTCTTCCTGAGATTATTAGAAAGTCTCAGGAGTATTCGCTAAAAGATTTAAGAGAATTTTTTAGATTAACTCAAGATACTATAAAGGGTATTAGAAATAATGCTAATCTGTTACTGACTTTAGAAACACTTTTTTTAAGAGTAGGGGTGGGATCATGATGGAAGAATCTAATAAAGGATATGTAGTAGGTATAAGGCTTAGAAGTCTTAAAATATATCTCTTTTCCACAGAAGATCCAAATTTAAATGTAGGAGACTGGGTTATTGTAAAGACTGTTCAGGGAACAGAGGCTGGTAAAGTTGCTATTTCCTCCTTTTTACCCTCTGAGGATTTTAAGCCTCTTTCACCTCTAAAACCTATTTTGAGAAAGGCTACCGAAGAAGATTTAGAAAAAATAAAAGAATATAGGGAAAAAGAGAAAGAAATTTTGTCATTTGCTCAACAGAAGGCAGATGCTTTAGGGTTAAATATGAAGATGCTTGTTTGTGAGATAAATTTTGATTATAGCAAGATAACTATTCATTTTTCCTCTGAAAATAGAGTTGACTTCAGGGAGTTAGTTAAGGAGCTTGCTGCTCAATATAAGACAAGAATTGAATTGCATCAGATAGGAATTAGAGACGAAGTAAAGTACTTAGGAGGACTTGGTATATGTGGCAGAGAAGCTTGTTGCCACCTTTTTTTACAAGAGTTTGAGTCCATATCTGTTAAAATGGCTAAGGAACAGTCTTTGGTTTTAAATCCATTAAAAATTTCAGGTATATGTGGAAGACTTATGTGTTGTCTTTCCTATGAATATGAAACATACCAGAGCATAAAAGCTGAATTGCCTCCTAAGGGTAGTATAGTGGAAACAAAGCAGGGAAAAGGTGTAGTGGTAGATCACCATGTTCCTTTGGGTAAGGTTATAGTGGAATTTGAAGAAGAGAGAAGAGAGCTAATATCTCCTGATGAAATTGTAAAGGTTTACTCAAAGGAGGAGAAAGACAAAGATAAGTTATTAGACAAAATTTTGAAGATGTTAGGAGAAGACCAGTAAGTAGAATATGTCAAATATTGAAGATGAAGTAAAAATTTCTCTTTGGAGAAGAGGGTATTTAGTTATGGAGTCTTCTCCTATAGAAAGAGTGATATTTCCAAAAGAAGATATTTTTTTTGAAGATTATTATCAGAAACTCTTTCATTATAGGTTTAGGCGCCTTTTAAGCGATATTTTACAAGTAAAAAATGAAGAGAAAATAGATCTTAATCTTCTTCTTACCAAATGGAAATGGAAAGAGATAGAAGAATTTTGGGATTTTTTATTAAAGTGTGACATTATTAGCTGTAAAGATGGAATTTATTTTTTTAATTACCCTTTTATAGATAATTTTGGTGAAACATTAGAGTGGTTTATAGCAGAGCTTCTAAAAAGAGAGTTTTTAATACCAGTTATGTGGGGAATAAAACTTAAAGAGGTAAAAGGTGGAGGAGATTTTGATATTCTTGGACTTTTAGAAGGAAATTTTATGTATATTGAATGTAAGACGAGTCCTCCTAACAATGTAAGATTAAGGGATCTTTGGGAGTTTCTTAGGAGAAGAGAAGTTTTGAAGCCTAAGATTACCATATTTTTTATTGATACTACTCTTAAAGTTGAAAGAAATATTATAGATAATATTTCTTCTCTTTTTTCAAAGAGATTTTCTTTTGAGGAAGAGCTAAAAGTTGAGAAACTGAAAGAAGGCATATATTCTTTAAATAACACTCTCTTTATAATGCAAAGTAAAGGAGATTTAGTAAGAAATTTCCAGATTATCTTCCGTAATTTTTTGGATAATGGTAATTAAATATTATGGATAAACAAGAAAAATTATTTAAAGATGATGATTTTTATCCCCTCTCCTATAGAATGAGACCTCAAAATTTTGATGAATTTGTAGGAGGAGAGGAGATTATAGGAGAAGATTCTTTTTTGAGAAAGGCAATTCAAAAAGGATATCTTCCATCTCTTATTATCTATGGTCCTCCTGGTTCTGGAAAGACTACTTTATCTATATTACTTGCAAAGGCTATAAATGCAGATTTTATTGAATTAAATGCTGCTATAGTGGGGACTTCAGAACTTAAAGAAGCACTTCAAAGAGCTCAAAGAAATATAGAACTCTACAAAAAAAGAACAGTTTTATTTTTAGATGAAATTCATCACTTTAATAAGTTGCAACAAGATGTTTTACTCCCCTTTGTAGAAAAAGCAATTGTTATACTTATTGGAGCTACTACCGAGAATCCATTATTTACTATTAATACTACGTTACTTTCCCGATGTAGAATTGTAGAGTTAAAACCTCTTTCTTCTGATGATATAAGAAAGCTTATTAAGAAAGCTCTTATAGATAAAGAGAGAGGTTTTGGTAAATTGTATATAGATATTACTCAAGAAGCAGAAGATGAAATCGTAAGATTTGCTAATGGTGATGCAAGAATAGCCTTGAATACTTTAGAACTTGCATCTTTTGTAGCAACTCCTGACAACAAAGGGAAAATTACAATAGACCTTTCTACAGTAAAAGAAGTTGTAGGTAAAAGGATATTTAGATACGATCAAAAAGGAGACGAGCATTATCATACTATTTCAGCATTTATAAAGAGTATAAGAGGTTCAGATCCAGATGCAGCCTTATATTATCTTGCTAAGATGATTCTTGCTGGGGAAGATCCAAGGTTTATTGCGAGGAGACTGATGATTCATGCAGCAGAAGATATAGGTATGGCAGATCCCTTTGCACTAATAATTGCTCAAGCAGCTTATTATGCTGTAGAAGTAGTAGGGATGCCTGAAGCAAGGATCCCGTTAGCAGAAGCTACTATTTATCTTGCAACAGCTCCAAAGAGTAACAGTGTTGTATTAAGTATTGAGAAGGTTATGAAGTACATTCAAGACTATGGGGTTTCACCTATTCCAGAATATTTAAGAGGTGATTCTCCAAATTATCGTTATCCTCATAATTTCCCTGAGCATTTTATATCCCAAAAATATTTACCTGAAGGTATAATGGAGATATTCTATAATCCTACAGAGCAAGGGAGAGAAAAAATAATAAAAGAAAGATTAGAGAAGTTATGGGGAGAAAGATACAAAAAGTAATTACAGTTTTTCTGCTCTTTTTCATAGTATTTTTTTCTGGATGTAAAGATGAAGTAAAAAATACTATAAATGACAAAGAAAGTACTTTAGAAAAAGAAATTGAAAAACAAGAAATTTCTTTAAAATTTGATATTACCCAAAAGATCTTAGGGAATTTTAAGGAAGATATAGCAGAATATTTATTTGAAGGAAAAAGAAAAGAGACAGAGAATTTTATAATAAAATGGAATCTATATACCGTCTATTGGAGATCTCCAATTTCTAAGTTTGATTTTTTAAAGGAAGAATTCCCGGAAGATAAATATATTCTGAAGACTAATAGCGAAGATCTAAAATTCTATGAAATTAATGTTTATGCAAAGGTATTATTACCTGATGAATCCATTAATGAGATTCAGATTTTCTCTTTTTATTTTCCTAAAAAAGTTGCTAAGAAAAAGGTTAATAAACCACAAATTGCTTTAGTTGTTGATGATCTTGTAGAGAAAAATTATTGGACTGATCTATTATTATCCTTTCCATACACTCTAAATGTAGCCATAATACCTACTTCTCACTCAGAGAAGCTTGCAGAAGAATTTGCTAAAGAGGGATGGGAGGTTATAGCACATGTTCCTATGGAGTCTATTTCATATCCTAAAGATGCAAAATACTTAGTTTCAGAGCCGATTATGGTAGGAATGAGTGAAGAAGAAATAGAAAAATTATTAGATGTTTATATTAAAAGATTTGGAAAAGTTAAAATATTAGGTTTAAATAATCACATGGGATCCAAAGTTACAAAAGATGTTAATACTATGGAAAATCTATTTAAAGTATTAAGAAAACATAATCTCTTTTTCTTAGATAGCAGGACTATATCAAGTTCTGTAGGTAAAAAAGTAGCTAATGAGTATAAAGTTTCTTTTCTGGAAAATATGCTTTTTATTGATCACGAGAATGATAACGAAAAGATTAAAAAAAGGTTTATTCAAGCAATAAATATTACTAAAAAGAAAGGAAAGGGCGTATTTATATGCCATCTTAGACCTAAAACTATAAAAGTTTTAGAAGAGTTAGAAAAGGAGAAGGTTTTTTCAGATATAGAGTTCGTAAAGCTTAGCGATCTACTTGCAGAAGAATATAACCTTCCATTGGAGGAAGAAGAATTTCATACTCATAAATTTTCTCAGTGATAAGATCTTTAAATATACCGTCTAATTTATAGTTTTTATTCTTATCGGTAGTGTTTATTAGTACAAGGATTTTTTCATTTCCAAATACTTTATAATAAGATAAAATCTCAGAAAAGATGGGTATGTAATCACCTCCATATAAAGAAGGCTGAGCTTTTCTTATAGAAACTAATTTTTTAAAGAAATTTATAAGCTCTAAGTCTTGATTTTCTTCTTTCCATGGGATAGGGAGTCTTGTAAATTCGTGTAAAGTATGGGTCCCTTCTAATATATCCCTATATTGATTTGCTCCCATTTCTTCCCCATTATAGATTACGGGAATATCATTATGAGTAAATTGAAATATTGCAGCAATTTTTAGTAGTTTTTTATCCTTAGCTACCCATAAAAATCTATTGGAGTCGTGATTTTCTAAAAAAGAGACTGTTTTAAAATTTTTGTTATAGAATCTTTGCTTAAGCCCAATAATTTTTTGAAATTCTGCTGGTAGCCATTTTTTACCTATGAAAAATTCACGCATTATTTTAAATAAGAAGAAATCTAAAGTCCCGTCAAGTTTTCCTGCATATTTTTTAACTTGCAATGGCGTATCTACGATTTCACCAAGATGAAAGGTATCTGGAAATTTATTTTTAAGCCTAAAATAATATTCAGTCCAGAAGTTAAAATCAGGTCCTGTAGCATGATCTAATCTATAACCTGAAATTCCAAATTCTCTAATCCAGTATAATGCTGCATTAATTATATGGTCCATGGCTTCTTTGTTTTTTAGATTTATTTTGGGCATGGTTTTTACACCACAAAAAGTCTCATATTTACCATTTTCATCAAAGATAAACCAATTTCTATATAGGCTATTTTGGTTTTGTATAGCATTCTGAAATATGGGATGATTAGAAGATAGATGATTAGGCACAAAATCTAAGATGATTCTTATTCCTCTATTGAAGGCTTTGTTAACAAGTTCTTTTAAATCTTCTTTTGACCCCCAAGCAGAATCTATATCATAATAATCTTCAATGTCATATCCATGATAAGATGCAGCTTTGAAAATGGGAGAAAGCCATATAACATCTGTTTCTAAAGATTCAATATAATCTAAATGTTTGGTTATCCCCTTTAGATTTCCTCCTAATTTCATTTTTAAGTTATCAGACCATGGTACTTCATACGCATCTTTTGCAAACCTATCCACAAAAATGTGATAGATGACAGAAGTATCCACCCATTTTGGAGGAGAAAAATAATCTATTGAGAAGGAATATAGTTCATTAGATATTTTGTCTTCACCTCCTAATTTTATTTTTATAATTTTCTCTTCTTTTTGAAGAGGAATTTTAGCTTTAACTTTTACTGCAAAATTAAATATGCTGTCTTTCCAATATATTTTATCTTTGACTAATGTTATCTTTTGACTTGACAGATCAGGCTCTGTATTATCTGTGTTGTAGTATAGATAAATATAGTCTTCAGATAAAGGAGGAAGTAAGAAGGATAATGTTATTTCATCCATAGGTGTAGGATCTTCAGGGATTATCTCTTCTAAAATTATATGAGAAAGCTCTTGAGCTTCTCTTTCTATTAGGAACTCCTTTCTCTCCAAGTCTCCAAATATTCTGTCGTCAAAATCCATAGTATTTTCCCCTCTCATATTAACTCGTGTTATTCCACTTTTAACATAGAGTATACTTAAAAGAGTAGGAATTATCAAGGAGGTGTAGATTTATGATTCTTGTTTGTGGAGAAGCCTTGATAGATTTTACACCTGTGGATATTGATGAAGAGAAGGGCTTTCTTCCTCGGGCAGGAGGCTCTCCCTATAACGTATCTATTACCTTAGGAAGATTAGGAGCAAAAAGTTCCTTTTTTGGGAAGCTCTCCCTTGATCCTTTTGGGAATTTATTATATTCAAATCTTGAAAAGAATTCTGTAGACACTTCTTTCATTGTAAGAGGGGAAGAACTCACTACGTTAGCATTTGTGACCATAGAAAATAATGAGCCTCAGTTTATATTTTATGGTGATAGAACTGCAGATACTACCCTTGAGGAGAAAGATATACCTAAGATTGATCCTGAGGAGATATTTTTAACTCATTTCGGTTCTATCTCTCTTATAAGAGAACCAGGGTGTTTTGTTTTTGAAAAAATGCTTGAGGAAAATTCTGGAAAGATTTTAATCTCTTTAGATCCTAATGTGCGTCCTTTTCTTATAAAAGATAAGAATAGTTATCTTAGTAGATTTGAAAAATGGGTTGAGAAAGCAGATATATTAAAAGCGAGTTTAGTAGATGTAAAATGGCTATACCCTGAAAAAGACTTAGAAGAAATTGTATCGTTATTTTTTTCAAAAGGAGCTTCGGTCTTTATAGTTACCTTAGGTAAAGATGGTTCTATTGCTTTTACAAAATCTGGTAAAGTAGAATCATCGGGAATAAAAGTAAATGTGGTGGATACAGTGGGAGCTGGAGATGCGTTCATGGGGGGATTTTTATACTTCTTGGATAAGAATGGTATCCTAAAACAGGATAAATTATCTAAATTATCCTTGCAAGAACTGAGAGAAGCCATGGATTTTGCAAATATAGTTTCTGCTCTTACTTGTACTAAGAGAGGAGCAGAGCCTCCTTTTATAGAAGAGGTAAATTCTTTCATAGGTAAATTACGTTGAAAAATAAAACTATTTAGTGTATAAACTTGTAAAGATAAAAAATAAGGAGGATTAGTTAACATAATATGACCTTTTTGCTATTTTTAATATTATTTGCTCTACTCACCATTCCTCATGAATTTGGACATTTTATTTTTGCAAAGATGTTTGGTGTGAAAGTTTATGAGTATGCTATTGGATTTGGACCTAAGATCTTTGGATATAAAGGAAAAGAAACTTCTTTTGCTCTCCGTCTTATCCCTATAGGTGGATTTGTAAAAATGGCAGGTGTAGATGATTTAAATACAGAGGATTTAAACATAGAGCCAGAAGAAAAAATACCGGAAGATAGAAAGTTTTATAATAAACCTGCTTGGCAGAGGTTTTTTATTCTTTTTGCTGGATCTCTTATGAATTTTGTCATTGCAATTCTTCTTTTCGTCTCTATTTTCCTTATTGGTATCCCAGAACCTGTACCAATAGTTGATAAAGTCTTATCTGATAAACCAGCAAGTGTGGCAGGTTTCTTGCCTGGAGATAAAATTTTATACATTAATGGTGTGAAAATTGAAAAAACTTCTGATGCTGTGGAAATTATAACAAATTCCATAAAATCGCCTCAGGATAAAAAAACTATTACAGTAATAGTACAAAGAGGAGAAGAGGAGGTTGCTCTACAAGTTACTCCTGAGTGGAGTGAAGATAGAAAAGGAGGCGTTATTGGAGTATCTTTCAAAACTATTCCTAAGAAATACTCGCTGATTGATTCTATAAGAAATGGTATCTCTGAGTTTTTTAATACGTTATTACTTATTTTTTTACTTATAAAAGCGCTTTTTTCAGGAGCTCAAGGTGTAGTAGTATCTGGACCTGTGGGAATTGCAAAGATGACTGGTGAAGTCGCATCCTTAGGAATGGTATATTTTCTTAACTTTGCAGCTTTATTTAGTGCACAATTAGGAATTTTTAATCTTCTTCCTATACCTGCATTAGATGGGGGAAGAATTCTTTTCATCATTATAGAAAAGATTAGGGGGAAACGTATAGAGACAAGGAAAGAAGAGACAGTTCATTGGATTGGTCTTTTGGTCCTTCTCTTTTTTATGCTAATAATAACAATTTTTGATATCTTAAGATAAAAATAAACCATGAAAAGGAATACAAAGGTTGTTAAAGTAGGAAATCTATATTTAGGGGGAGATTATCCTATAAGGGTTCAGTCTATGACTAAAACCCCTACTGTAGATGTAAAAGCTACTTTGAGACAGATAAAAGGACTTGCTAAAAAAGGATGTGAGATAGTAAGATTGGGAATTCCAGATGAAGATTCTGCTTTAGCTTTAGGGAAGATTAAAAAAGGAAGTCCTATTCCTATTGTAGCTGATATACATTTTGATTATAGACTTGCTCTTATCGCTTTGGAGCAGGGAATTGATAAATTAAGACTGAATCCTGGAAATTTAAGAAATCGTAAATATATATCTCTCATTGCAAGAGAAGCTAAGGCAAGAGGTGTACCTATTAGAGTAGGTAGTAATGCTGGTTCTATAAGTAAAGAGATCCTTGAAAAATTTGGAGGAGTTACTTCTGAAGCTCTTGTGGAAAGTGCTCTTCAAGAGGTAAAAATTCTTGAAGGAGAAGATTTCACAGATATTATAATCTCAGTAAAAGCCTCTTCAGTCCCATTGACCGTGGAGGCTTATAGAATTCTTTCTCAAAAGGTAGATTACCCTCTCCATGTAGGAATTACTGAGTCTGGAACTTTACTTCCTGGAAGTGTAAGATCTGCTGTGGGAATAGGTATCCTTCTCTATGAAGGTATTGGTGATACAATAAGAGTGTCTCTTTCCTCTTCCCCTGAAAAAGAAGTAGAAGTTGCTTATGAGATCTTAAAAAGTTTAGGTTTGAGAGAGAAAGGTATAAGAGTTATTGCTTGTCCTATGTGTGCTAGATCTCATTTTCCTGTAGAGAAAGTGGCAAGAATTATTGAGAGAAAGTTTGGTAATATTCCTCTGAATTTGACAATAGCAGTTATGGGATGTGAAGTTAACGGACCTGGTGAGGCGAGAGAAGCTGATATTGGTATCGCTGGTACCAAAGATAAAGTGATAGTCTTTAAGTATGGTAAGATTATAAAAGAAACAGGCTGGGAATATGTACTCTCAGAGCTGGAAGAAGAGTTAAAACATTGGAAGGAGGTGAACTAAAATTATCTTACTATTTTTAGCATTAACATTTGTTTTAGGATTAGGAATAGGCTATTTTGTAAGAAAATATGTAGAATCAAAATTCTCTCAAACAGCTGAGAGAAGAGCTCAAGAGATCTTAAAAAATGCTGAGGAAGAGGCAGAAGAGAAAAAACGTACTGTTTTGTTAGAAGCAAAAGAAGAGATTTTCAAAATGAGAAGTGAAGCAGAAAAGGAGATTAAAGATAGAAGACATGAACTATCTAACTTAGAAAGAAGAATTCTTCAAAGAGAAGAAAATTTAGAAAGAAAAGAGGAAATTCTTAGTAATAAAGAGAAAGAAATTGAAAAGAAACTTGAAAATTTAAATGAGTTAGAGGAAAAAGCTATAGGGGAACTTCAAAATATAGCTCAGATGTCAAGAGATGAAGCGAGAGAAGTTCTTCTAAAAAAGGTTGAAGATGAGTTACAGAGAGAGATTGCTTTAAAAATAAAAGAAGCCGAAGCAAAATATAAGGAGATGGCTGATGAGAAAGCAAGAGAAATACTTAGTGAAGCTATACAAAGGTGTGCTGTAGATCATACTATAGAATCTACAGTTTTAGTGGTAAATCTTCCAAGTGAGGAAATGAAAGGAAGAATTATAGGAAGAGAGGGTAGGAATATAAGGACCTTTGAAACTCTTACAGGTGTAGATCTTATAATTGATGATACACCAGAAGCGGTAGTTCTTTCTTCTTTTGATCCGATAAGGAGGGAGATTGCGAGGGTCGCTTTAGAAAGACTTGTAAAAGATGGGAGGATTCATCCTGCAAGAATTGAGGAGATGGTTAACAAAGCTCAAAAAGAAATAGAAAATAGAATTAAAGAAGAGGGAGAGAGAGCTTTAGTAGAAGCTGGAGTTCAAAATCTTCATCCTGATCTTATAAAAACTTTGGGAAGGTTGTACTATAGAACTAGTTATGGGCAGAATGTGCTTCAGCATTCTATAGAAGTGGCTAAGATTGCTGCTGCTATTGCTATTGAACTTCATACCGATGTAAATCTTGCTAAACGTGCAGGGCTGCTACACGATATAGGAAAGGCTATAGATTATGAGGTAGAAGGATCTCACGCAAGTTTAGGGGCAGATTTATTAAAGAAATATGGTGAACATCCTGATATAGTGCATGCTGTAGCAGCTCATCATGAGGAAATCCCTCTTACTAAGACTTTAGATGTTATAATTCAAGTAGCAGATAGTGTATCTGCCGTAAGACCTGGTGCAAGAAGAGAAAGTATAGAAATCTATATAAAGAGGTTAGAAAAATTGGAAGAGTTTGCTATGTCTTTTTCTGGGGTTGAGAAGGCATATGCTATTCAAGCAGGTAGAGAGGTAAGAGTATTAGTAAGTCCAGAGGAGGTTGATGATCTTACTGCAGCGAGACTTGCTTATCAGATTGCTAAAAAGATTGAGAAAGAGATGGAATATCCTGGTCAAATAAAAGTTACAGTAATTAGAGAAACAAGAGCAGTGGAGTACGCAAAATAAACATGAATATACTTATACTGGGAGATATTGTAGGAAGAATAGGAAGGAGAGGAGTAGGTGAGCTCCTCTCCAAGATTAAAGAGGAATATAATATAGATTTTGTTATAGCAAATATTGAGAATGCAGCAAGCGGATTTGGAATTACAGAGAATGTATTTAATGAATTGATAGGATACGGTATTGATGCTTTTACCAGTGGAAACCATATATGGGATAAAAAAGAAGGCTTGCTTGTTCTTGATTCTTACGAAAGAATAACAAGACCTGCTAATTACCCTAAAGGTGTACCTGGAAGAGGTTATATTATCCTCTCGCATTTTGGTAAAAAGATAGGTATAATTAATATACAGGGGCGGGTATTTATGGAACCTATTGAAAGTCCATTTGCAGTTGTGGAAAATATTGTAGAAGAGATAGAAAAGGAGACTAAGATAATAATAGTAGATATACATGCAGAGGCTACTTCTGAAAAAATTGCTATGGGGTATTTTTTAGATGGGAAAGTAACAGCAGTAGTAGGTACACATACTCATGTGCAAACTGCAGATGAGAGGATACTTTCCAATGGGACTGCTTATATTACAGATTTAGGAATGTGCGGGTCTTATGATTCTGTTCTTGGTGTCAATAAGGAGACTATCCTTAGAAAATTTCTTCTCCAAATACCTCAAAAATTTGATATACCAGAGAAAGGACTCTTTAAAATGGAAGGGGTGATCATAGAGGTGGACGAGGAAACTGGGAGAACAAAAAATATAAAAAGATTACAAAGGAGGGGAGAGATTTAACAAATTTAAAGTCTGCCATAGGAAGAACATATAATAAGGAGGTAGGTTTATGGTAGAGGTTTTAAAGGTTTCAGCTAAATCTAATCCTAATGCAGTAGCAGGTGCATTAGCGGGTGTAATTCGTGAAAAAGGTCGTGCAGAGATTCAAGTAATTGGAGCTGGAGCAGTTAACCAAGCTGTGAAAGCAATAGCTATCACAAGAGGATACGTAGCTCCGAGTGGCATTGACTTGGTTTGTATTCCAGCATTCACAGATGTACAAATTGATGGAGAAGAAAGAACAGCTATCCGATTTATTGTAGAGCCTCGCTAAAGTTCTCTTTTGTTTGAAATTAAGTGGTGGAGGCAGTTGGGAAATTTTTCCCTCTGCCTCCAATTTTTATGGTATAATTCACAAGAGTAAAAATTTGATGTAGAAAGGAGTCGGGAAAAATGAGGAAAGGAATTCACCCAGAAATGAAAAAAGCAAAAATTGTATGTGCATGTGGAGCAGTTTATGAGACTCTGTCTACAAAAGAGTATATGAAGGTAGAGATATGCTCCAAGTGCCATCCTTTCTTTACAGGTCAGAGAAAGTTTGTAGATACCGAAGGAAAAGTAGAAAGATTTACTAAAAAATATAACTGGGAAGTTAAATAATATTGAAGGTAAAGTTAATTGCTTATACGCCAGAGCCTGAAAAGGTATGTGCTTTGGCTATGCGTTTATGCCATTCTCAATATGGTATTGAAGAGTTAGAAATAGCTCTAACTTTAGAGGAGATATCTCGTCTTTTAAATAGAGCAAAAGTACTTCAACATTTTTCAATTTTTGAACACGTAAGCTTCACTTTTTATATAGAGGGAGTATCAAGGGTTACTACTCATCAGTTAGTAAGGCATAGAATAGCTTCTTATTCTCAGCAAAGTCAGAGATATGTAAAAGTAGGAGAGGAATTTGTAATTCCAAAAACTATTTTAAAAGATAAAGATAGAGAAAAAATCTATAGAGAGTCTTTAGAGAAAGTTTTCTCAGCTTATGAGGATTTGGTTAGATTAGGAGTTCCTAAAGAAGATGCAAGATATCTTCTTCCTCAAGCAGTAGAGTCTAAGATTATTGTTACTATGAATGCAAGAGAGCTGCTTCATTTTTTTACTTTGAGAACCTGTAATTCTGCTCAGTGGGAAATTAGAGGGCTTGCATGGAGTATGCTTGATTTAGTAAAGGATGTAGCGCCTACAATCTTTTCTGATGCAGGTCCCTCATGTTTTAGAGGTCCATGTCCTGAGGGTAAGACCTGTATTCCTGAGAGAAGGTGAAAACTATGGAGTTTATAAATTCACCGGCTGGATGGATAGAAGTAATTTGTGGTGGTATGTACAGTGGAAAGAGCGAAGAACTTATTAGAAGAATAAGAAGGGTGCAAATTGCGAAACAAAAGGTTCAAGTTTTTAAACATAGTTTAGATATGCGATACGATAAAGATTATATTATCTCTCATACAGGATTAAAAATTGAGGCTAAAGCGGTAAGTAATAGTGCTGAAATAGAGAAATTAGTTGAGGAAGATACAAAGGTTGTAGCAATAGAAGAAGGGCAATTCTTTGATATGGGGCTTATAAAAGTATGTCAAAATTTAGCTGATAATGGAAAAAGAGTTATTGTCGCAGGTTTAGACCAAGATTTTAGGGGAGAACCTTTTGGACCTATGCCATACTTAATGGCAGTAGCAGAGTATGTGGATAAACTCCATGCTATTTGTATGAAATGTGGAAATATTGCTAGTAGAACCCAGAGAATAATAAATGGGAATCCAGCTTACTATGATGATCCCATTATTTTAGTAGGAGCTTTTGAAAATTATGAGGCAAGATGTAGACATTGCCATATAGTTTTAAAGAGGGATGAAAATGAGTAGAAAAGATGAAGGTGTTGGTGGACAAGCTGTATATGAAGGAGTGATGATGAGGAGGGGTGTAGATGTAGCTGTGGCAGTAAGAGACCCTGATGGTCATATTGTTGTCCAGAAGCAAAGACTGCAACCTTTCTTTAAAAAATGGACAAAAATTCCATTTTTGAGAGGAATAATGACACTTTTAGACTCTTTATTTTGGGGTATAAAAGCTCTTAATTACTCTACCACTGTAGCTTTTGAAGAAGAGGAAGAATCTGATAGTGGTTGGGAGATTGCTGTTGCTTTAGTGTTAGGTTTTGCTTTATTTGTAGCCTTATTCATAGTTCTTCCTCTTTTAATAGTAAAACCTGTAGAGAATTATATTTCTTCAGCGGCAGTGTTAAAACTATTAGAAGGTATTGTAAGACTTGTCATTTTTGTGGTCTATCTTTATCTTATAAGCAAAATGAAGGATATATACAGAGTTTTTCAATATCATGGAGCAGAACATAAAACAGTTTTCTGCTATGAAGCAGGTGAAGAGCTTACTGTAGAGAATTGCAGAAAATATCCTCGTTTTCATCCAAGGTGTGGGACTTCTTTCCTTTTGGTAGTTATGATTGTAAGTATCGTTATATTTGCCTTTTTAGGAGAACAGACATTCTTACTAAGGATTGTTACACGTATTTTACTTATCCCAGTAGTTTTTAGCATTTCTTATGAAATAATAAGAATTGGGGCAAAATATTCTGATTCTTGGTTTTGGAAGATTATACTTTTCCCTGGGCTTTGGTTGCAGTATTTTACTACAAAAGAGCCTGATGATTCTCAATTGGAAACTGCAATTGTAGCCCTAAAGGAGGTGACAATGGAGGAAGATGCTTCAGAAAATAGTAATTGACAAACTTGAAGAGATAGAGAAAAGATTTAATGAGATAGAGGGGCTTTTAGCAAAACAGGAAATTGCATCTGACTTCTCTAAATATCAATCTTTGCTTAAAGAAAGAGGAAAGATAGAGGAGATAGTAAATAAATACAGAGAATATAAAAAATTGATAAAGGAGAAAGAAGATGTTGAATCTTTACTTTCAGAGGAACAAGACGAAGAGTTAAGAAGTCTTGCTGAAGGAGAATTAGAAAAATTAAAAGAAGAGATTGAGAAAAAAGAATTTGATCTTAAAGCTGCTCTTCTTCCTCAGGATCCTAATGATGAAAGAAATATTATCATGGAGATAAGAGCAGGGACAGGAGGAGAAGAAGCTGCATTATTTGCTGCTGATATATTCAAGATGTATGTGGGTTATGCTCAAAAAAAAGGATGGAAAGTAGAAATAGTAAGTTCAAATGCTACAGGTCTCGGAGGATTTAAGGAAATTATATTTTTAGTTGAAGGAAAGGGAGCATATAGTAGATTAAAATTTGAAAGTGGAGTACACAGAGTTCAAAGAGTACCTGTGACAGAATCCAGTGGAAGAATACATACATCAACTGTGACAGTTGCTGTTCTTCCTGAGATGGGAGAGGTAGAGATAGATATAGATCCTAAAGATTTGAGGATAGATACTTTTAGATCCAGCGGTGCTGGTGGGCAGCATGTTAATAAAACAGAGTCTGGAGTTAGGATTACTCATATTCCATCAGGAATAGTAGTTCAGTGTCAAGACGAGAGGTCACAACATCAAAATAGAGAAAAAGCCATGCGAGTTCTTAGAGCAAGGCTTTATGATTACTATCAAAAAGAGAGAGAAGATGAAATTGTCTCTCAGAGAAGATCTCAGGTTGGAAGTGGAGAAAGAAGTGAAAAAATTAGGACCTATAACTTTCCTCAGAGGAGAGTTACTGACCATCGTATAAATTATTCCTCTTTTCAATTAGAAGAGGTATTAGCAGGAGAGCTTGACGAATTTATAGATAGACTTATATTAGCTGAAAAAGAAGAGCAGATTAAGAGAGTCTTTGAAGAAGTAAGTGCAGCCTCTTAGAGAAGTTTTATTATGGGTGAGAAAAGAACTTGAAGATATAGATAAAGATTCTGCATGGTTAGAATCAGAACTTTTAGTCTCTTTTGTATTAAACAAAGATCGTGCAGATATATATACAGTAGATTACTTATCTCACAAACAGATTTTACAGCTTAAGAAACTCGTTAAACTCAGAAAGCAAAGATATCCTCTAAGTTATATATTACAAAAAAAGTATTTCTATGATGCTGAATTTCTTGTTAAAAAAGGAGTATTAGTTCCAAGGGATGAGACAGAACTGATCGTAGATGTATCTATTGATACTATAAAAGATTTTTCTATAAAGAAAGTTTTAGATATTGGGACAGGTAGTGGTAATATAGCAATTTCTATAGTAAAAGCTCTTCCTTATTTAGAAGCTTATGCTTGCGATATTTCTCCTTTATCATTAAATTTAGCAAAGATAAACGCTAAGAGAAATGGTGTATATGAAAAGATAAAGTTTCTTTTAGGTCCCCTCTTATATCCTGTTTACTTAAGAAATTACGATTTTGATCTTATAGTGAGCAATCCTCCTTATATAGCGTCAAGGGAAATGCCTTTTTTACAAGAAGAAGTAAAGAGAGAACCTTGGGAAGCATTATATGGTGGTTGGGATGGATGTGAGTTTTATAGAGAGATATTTACAATATTAAAAAACTTTAAAAAGGGAATCTTTATTTTTGAGCTATCTCCATTTATTATAGAAAAAATAAAATTCTTAATTGAAGAAAATTTTATGGGGTATAGAATAGATCTTTATAAGGATCTATTGGGAAACGAAAGAGTGGTAAGGTTAATATGGGGATATATTTAAAAGTTGATGATAAGGATCCTGATTTAGAAGTCTTAAAAATAGCTGCTTCTATTTTAGATTCTGGAGGGCTTGTAGCTTTTCCAACAGAGACTGTTTATGGTCTTGGAGCTGATGCTTTAAATGAGGATGCCGTTAGAAAAATTTTTATTGTAAAAGGAAGACCTCAAGATAACCCTATAATTGTGCACGTGGGTGATAAAGAACAGGTGTATTCTTTAGCTGAAGATGTTCCTGAGATAGCAGAGATTTTAATGGAAAATTTCTGGCCAGGACCACTAACTATGATCTTTTATAAATCTCCCATAGTAAATGATGTAGTTACTGCCAAGAGTGCCAAAGTTGCTATAAGGCAACCTCAAAATACTGTAGCATTAAGACTCTTAGAAATATTTGGAAAACCTATAGCGGCGCCTTCTGCTAATTTATCAGGTAGACCAAGTCCTACAAAAGCAGAGCATGTATTAGAAGATTTGAGAGATAAAGTAGATCTGATTATTGATGGGGGAGATGTAAATTGGGGTATTGAGTCTACAGTTATTGATGTTACCACTGATCCCCCTATGATATTAAGACCTGGAGCATGTACAAAAGAGGATATAGAGGGAGTGTTGAAAAAAGAAGTTGAGAACTGGAGTAAAGAAAAAGGAGGAGATGCTCCTTCTCCAGGACTTAAACATAGACACTATGCTCCTTCTGTTCCTTTATTTATTATTGAAGAGTTTAATGAACTATGGCAAAATAGGATAGATAATTGGATAAAAGAAGGAAAAAAAATAGGGGTTTTAGCTTCCGAGGAATTTAAAGATAGATATCCAGAAAGAATAAAAGTTTTTGTGGTAGGTAGTAGAAAAGATTTAGCAAGGATTTCTTTAAATTTATTCTCTGGTATGAGGAAGCTTGAAAAAGAAGTAGATATTATTCTCTCTGAGAGTTATGAAGAGAAAGGTTTAGGTTTTGCCATTATGGACAGACTTAGAAGAGCAGCAGGAGAAAAATAAGATTATGATTTTATTATTTGTATGTTCAGGAAATACATGTAGAAGTCCTATGGCAGAGTATTTATGCAGAGCTTTATTAAAAGAGTATAAGATTTCTAATGTAGAAGTTTATTCTGCGGGAATTTTTGCGACACCTGGCATGATGCCTCCTCACTATGCTCAAAGGGTGATGGAAGATATCGGTATTGATATATCTACGCATCTTTCTCGTGAGCTGGATAGAGAGTTGTTAGATAGTGCTTCTTTTATTTTTGTTATGACCACCGAACACGAAAAACTTTTGAAGAGTTTATATCCAGAGTTTAGTAATAAAATTTTCCTATTAGGAGAAGAAGATATTCCTGATCCATATGGAGAAAATATTGAGAAATATAAACAAGTTTGTGATAAGATAGAGAAAGAAATTAAAAAATTTATAGAGAAATTTCTTTTGAGGGGGACTCATGAAAATTGCAATAGGTGCTGATCATGCAGGTTATACCTTAAAAGAGCAATTAAAAAGTTGGCTTGAAGAATGGAATATAAGTTATCATGATTTTGGAACTTATTCACCAGAGAGTGTAGATTATCCAGATTATGGCATTTTAGTGGCAAGAGCTGTAGCTCGTGGGGGTTTTGAAAAGGGAATTGTTATTTGTGGTACTGGTATTGGTATGAGTATTGTGGCAAATAAAGTAAAAGGTGTTAGGGCGGCTGTATGTAGAGATCCTTATGAGGCAAAACTTAGCAGAGAGCATAATGATGCTAATATTTTAGCTTTAGGAGGGAGGATTCTTGGAACAGATTTAGCTAAAGAAATAGTCAGAGTTTGGCTGAATACAGAGTTTACTGGAGGTAGACATAAATTAAGGGTTCAAAAAATATCTATGATTGAGGAGGAAGAACTGTGAAGTATCTGCCTAAGGTTGATCCTGAAGTATATGAGGCTATAAAGGGAGAGGAATGGAGAGAAGAGTATCATCTGGAACTTATTGCTTCTGAGAACTTTGTGAGTAGAGCGGTACTTGAAACTCAAGGTTCGGTTCTTACAAACAAGTATGCAGAAGGATACCCTGGGAAAAGGTATTATGGTGGATGTATGTATATGGATAGAGTGGAAGACATAGCAAGAGAAAGGGTAAAAGCTATTTATGGAGCAGATCATGCAAATGTACAACCACATTCAGGAAGTCAAGCTAATATGGCAGTTTATTTTGTAGCACTTAATCCTGGAGATAAGGTTTTAGGTATGAATCTTGCTCATGGAGGACATCTTACCCATGGAAGTCCTGTAAATTTTTCTGGAAAGTTTTTCCATTTTTATTTTTATGGTGTAGATAAAGAGACTGAAAGAATTAATTATGACTCAGTATGGAATTTGGCAAAAGAAGTGAAGCCCAAGTTAATAGTGGCAGGAGCCAGTGCTTATCCAAGGATGATTGATTTTGAGAAATTTGCAGAGATAGCTAATGATGTGGGAGCTTACTTAATGGTAGATATGGCTCATATAGCAGGTCTTATAGCCACAGGTTTTCATCCTTCTCCAGTTCCTTATGCTCATTTTGTTACGAGTACTACCCATAAAACTTTACGAGGTCCAAGAGGTGGATTTATTCTCTGTAGAAAAGAATTTGCAAAAGAAATTGATAAGGTAGTATTTCCTGGGATCCAAGGTGGACCACTAATGCATGTAATTGCAGCAAAGGCGGTAGCTTTTAAAGAGGCTATGTCTCCTGAGTTTAAAGATTATCAAAAACAAGTTATACTAAATGCAAAAGCTCTTTCGGAGGAACTTATGAAACTTGGTTACAGGCTTGTAAGTGGTGGGACAGATAACCATTTGATGCTTGTAGATTTAAGAAATAAAGGGCTTACAGGTAAAGAAGCAGAAAGGGTCTTAGAAGAGGCAGGAATTACAGTAAATAAAAATGCTATCCCTTTTGATCCTGAGCCACCTACTATTACAAGTGGAATAAGGATAGGTACACCTGCTCTTACTACTCGTGGTATGAAAGAAGTTGAGATGAAGTTTATAGCAAATCTAATTCATGAAGTTCTATTAAATCCTAAAGATGATAAAATAAAAGAAAAGGTAAAAAAAGAGGTAGAAGAATTATGTGAACAATTTCCAATTTATAGAAAGGAGAGTAAAGATGGTAGCTGTTGTTGATCATCCTTTAGTTCAACACAAACTTACAAGACTTAGAGATAAAAATACAAGTCCAAAGGAATTTAGAGAATTATTAGCTGAAATCTCAAGTCTGATGATTTATGAGGTAACAAAAGATCTTCCTATAAAAGAGGTAGAAGTTGAGACTCCTATGAGTATAGCGAAAGGGAAGGTTTTAAATGATGTAGATATTGCTATAGTGCCTATACTGAGAGCAGGACTTGTTATGGCAGAGGGGATATTACAGATTCTCCCCTCTTCTAAAGTTGGACATATTGGACTTTACAGAGATCCTGATACTTTGCAACCTGTGCAATATTACACTAAGCTTCCTGATGATATAAGTGAAAGAGAAGTTATAATAGTGGATCCTATGCTTGCAACAGGTGGTTCTGCTATAGCAGCTGTTTCTATATTAAAGGCGAAACAGGTTAAAAGTATGAAATTTGTTTGTATCATAGCAGCTCCTGAAGGCATAAAAGCTTTGCAAGAAGCTCATCCTGATGTGGAGATTTACACTGCTGCTATTGATGATTATTTAAACGAGCATGGATATATAATTCCGGGGCTTGGAGATGCAGGAGATAGACTCTTTGGAACAAAATAACTTAAGCTTGGAGAACAAAAATATGTCTAAGGATAAGTTTGTGATGGAAGGCGGTCATAAACTAAGAGGAGATATAGAAATATGGGGAAGTAAAAATGCCTCTCTCCCTATAATGGCAGCTTCCATCCTTAATACAGGAGAACTAACATTAGATAATGTATCACCTGTAAAGGATAATATTATAATGGCTGAAATTCTCAAAGTTTTAGGACTTGATGTTAGATTTTTGGCTGGGGATAAGGTGCTTATTAAGGGTGAGCCAAAGAGCTTTACTGCTCCTTATGAGCTCGTTTCTAAGATGAGAGCTTCTTTTGAATTGATGGGACCATTGCTTGCAAAGTTTGGTGAGGCTGAAATTCCATATCCTGGAGGTTGTAGAATCGGGCTTAGACCCGTGGATCTTCATATAAAAGGTTTTGAAAGTCTTGGAGCAGAGGTTACTGTAGAAAAAGGATTTGTATGTGCTAAGGCTAAAAAGGGGCTCAAAGGAGCAAAAATTCATTTAGATAAACCCAGCGTTGGAGCTACAAGGAATATAATGATGGCTGCGATTATGGCAGAAGGAGATACAGTCATTGAAAATGCTGCTTGTGAACCAGAAGTAGCAGATCTTGGAAACTTTCTTAGGCTTATGGGGGCTGAAATAGAAGGTCTGGGTACTTCAACAATATATATTCATGGCAAAAGGGAATTAAAACCTATAGATTATTATAAGGTAATTCCAGATAGGATAGCAGCAGGGACCTTTATCATAGCCGGGGTAATGATAGGTAAGGAACTTGTAGTGAAAAATGTAGAGCCGGAACATCTTCAAAGTCTCTTTATAAAACTTAGGGAAGCAGGGGTAGATACTTTTACAATAGGAGAAAAAGAAGTTAGGATTAAAGGAGCTAAAAGTTGGAAGGGAATAGAAGTTACAACAATGCCTCATCCAGGATTTCCTACGGACTTGCAACCTCAAATGATGGTTTTTTTAAGTCTTGCTCAGGGAAGTAGTGTAATTGTGGAAACTATATTTGAGAATAGATTCTTGCATGTAGGAGAATTATTACGTTTAGGGGCTAAAATAAGTATAGATGGTAGAACTGCTTTAATTCAGGGTGTTCAAAAGTTGAAAGGTGCACCAGTAGAGGTAACTGATCTTAGGGCGGGAGCAGCATTGGTTCTTGCTGGTTTAGTAGCAGAAGGTATCACAGAAGTGCTTGATGTAGGTGAACATATTGATCGTGGGTATGTAGCTTTGGAAGAAAAACTTTCTGCTTTAGGTGCAAAGATAGAGAGGGTTGTTTATGAGGAAACTCAGAAAATTCATAAAGATTCTCATTAGTGTACTTATATTAATTCCTATATTTCTGATATTGACTTCTTCTCTTTGGGTGAATCCTTTAGCATCTTATTTACTTCATAAGAATTTCGGAGATTCAATAAAAGTTGAGGATGTAAGCTACATCTTTCCTAATAAAATTACACTTTCAAAATTTGAGTTAGGGGATGCAGTCTCCCTTTCAAATGTAAGTGTTGCTGTGGCTAATCCTTTGAAACTTTCTCCCCTAACATTAGAAGTTGTAAAGCCCCAAATAGTTATAATTCATGACGAAAAAGGCGTTTGGACTTTTCCTTCTATTCCTGGGATAGATGATACTTCTGGTCTCTCACAACCAAGCTCAGGAGTAAATATAGAAGTTAGGGCTAAAATTGTTGACGGTATAGTAATTATTAGGGATTTAAAATTGAAAAAAGAGATTCAGGTTCCAAAAGTTAATGGAAATGTAACCTGGAAGGATCAGAGAATAACTTATACAGCTTCCACAGTTATAGATTCTTCTCAAGCTATAAAAAGTTATGGATTTTATGATTTTTCTAAAGTAACAGCAGATCTTTCCTTTGAGTTTAAAAATGCTTCTGCTAATACATGGGCACCCCTCTTTTTACCTGATCTTTTTAGTATAGAAAAGGGTGTTTTTACCGGACTAATAAATGTGAAAGGTGAAAAAGATGTATGGAAGGTAAAAGGGAATATTGAAGCTAATGAGGTAATTGGAGGAATAACTGACATTCCAGGAAAATTTGAAAAGATATATACAAAAGTAAAGATAGATGGTGACAATATAGAAGTTTTAGAAGGTAGAGGAATATGGAATGGAGCTTCGTTAAAACTTTCAGGTAAAGTTTCTCCAAAACCCTCTTTTGAAGTTTCTTTTGATGGTTTAAATACAGAAGTTTTAGTTAAAGAACTCATTAAAGAGGATGTTCAAGTTAAAGGAACTGCTAAAGGAAATTTAAAGATAGGAAATTCATGGGAAAAACCATCTATTATAGGTAGTGCTTCTCTCTCTAACGGGTCTATTTATGGAGTTGATTTTTCTACTATTGAGATCACTTCTAATTCAAAGCTTCCTTTAATAGATGTTAATTTTTCTGGAGGTTTTAAAATAGGCACTATACAAGGAAAAGTGAATTTTGATATGGATAAAAATTCAGGGGAAGTGTCTGCAGTAGGTAAAAGTTCAGATATTAAAGAGATAGGTAAGTTATTAGGTCTTCCAGATATAGAAGGGAAAACTTCTCTTGAACTATCAGGTAAAAAGGAAAAGGATAAGGGATGGAAAGTATATGTGAAAGGTACTATAGAAAATGGCAAATTAGGAGAATATTCTGCTGAGAAGATCACATTTTCCTTGGAGAATGAAGAAGGAACATTAAATTTTGATTTTTCTCAAAATAAGGGTTTTTTTTTCTAAAAAAGGCAAAAATTGATGTTCATAGTTTAAACATAAAGGATTTTCTTGTTGATGGAAGTGTTAGTATCTCTAAGGATGTTAATATTTCAGAGAAATATAATGTTAATGGAAAATTCCTCTCTCAAGATTTAGGGACCATCCGAATTTATGGAAATTACAACCTTTTAGAAAACACTGGAAAAATCAGTTTTCTTACCCCTGAGATAAGTATCTCTAAATTAAAAAGTGTCATTCCTCTTAATAATTCTGGTATTGATGGGACTTTCTATGGTAAAGTTCAACTTAGTGGGGACTTACTTAAAAGTCCAGAATTCAATATCTCTTTAGTTCTTAAAAGCCTAAATATTGAAGGGATTAATGTAGAAAGAATTAATATAATTTTGAAGGGGAAGGATTTATCCAATTTAGATCTTTCTATTAATGGTAAGCTCAGGGAAGATCTAATTTTAGGTAGTGGAAAATGGGATCTCCTAAAAATGGAAGGGGATATTAAAGGAAGAGTTCTTATTAAAGAAGCTCTCTCCTACAGTTCCTATTTCACTTGGAATGGGAGTTTCAATTCTTGGAATTTGGAATTTTTCTCACAGACCAGTAGTCTAAAATACAAAAATCAAGTTATTCTTAAAAGTCCTAAGTTTCATCTATATATAGATAGTGGTGGAAAAATAGATGGATATTTTTTATCTAATGAAGAGAAGGATTCTTTTTTAGAATTGAGATTAGAAGGTTCTATCTCAGATTGGAAAGCTAATCTTATAGGAGAAAATATTAATTTGATGGAGATTAATATCAAGGAAGTAAAAGTAAATTTGGATAAAGATCTTTCAGGAAGTTTTTATAGTAGTATAGATAAAATAGGAGAAATTAGTTTTAATTTTGGGATTTTTACAGATGTAAGAAAAGTTAAATTTACAGGATTAAAATATGGAAATATGGACTTAGGAGATGTTGATCTTATTCTTAATGAGAATAAGATCAATTTTGAGGCAAAAATTTTACAAGGTAATATTAGTGGGTATTATGATTTTTCAAATAAAGGAGATATAGATTTTTTAAATCTGAAGATAGGTGATATTGATATTAGTGGAAAATGTACTTTGGAAGATGAAAAAATTGTGTTCCAGATCGCTTATTTAAATATAGGGGGCATTGAATTTAAAGATATCTCAGCAGAAAGCTCTTTAAAGAATATATCTCAAATACAAAATTTATCCTTCTCTACTCCTTATGATTTTTCTGGGACTGGAGATATAAAACTTGGAGAGACTATAGAAGGATATCTTAATCTACAATATAAAGACCTTAATTTAGGTAAGATAGACATTACTGGATCCCTTAATCTACTAAATATTGAAGGGAAAATATTGAATGGAGATCTCTCTGGGAGTATTGATTTAGATAAGTACGATGTATCTTTAAAAGGAGAAAATATTGATCTTTCTCTAATAAAAGGGCTTCCTTTAGATGGTAAAATTAATACTGTGGAACTAAATATATCTGATAATATTATAGGTTTCAGTGGTAATACAGATAATATTATCATTGGGGATTTAAATATAAAGGATATAAACTTTTATGGAACTTATGACAAAATTTTAAGTTTTGGAATAAATGGTAAGTTTTCTCCCTTTGATTTTAATGCTTCAGGAAAATTTGATAAGGATGCTCATTTCCAGATAAATCTTTCTCCTTTAAAAGGAGCTGTGCCTTCATATTTAGAAAATCTTCTTAAGATTACTCTTTCAGGAAAAGTTGAAAATATCTATGGAGATGCAAAAATTTTCTTGTCTTTGATAAATCATAATATACCTGATTTGAAAGGTTTTGATATCTGGCTTGATTTGAAAGATGATGGGAAGATTGAAGGTAAAGGTAGCTTTACTAATGGAGGAAATTTAGAACTTTATTCCGATCTTAATGGTAATGGGGTTGTAAAATGGAGCCTTATTCCCTTATCCATTTTAAAAGCTATAGGTGTAGATTATCTAAGCGGAGCCTTTTCTGGTATAGTAACTTTTGAGGGGTGGAATTTTATTTCCTCATCAATTGAACTTAATAACCTGGAAGTCTCATATATATCTGGTATTGGTATAAAGCTTAATGTAAAAAAAGAAGATGAGATATATAAACTGGAAGGAGATATTGATGGACTTTCTGAAGTTGTTAGTAGATTGGAAGGGAGTATTTCTAATAGTAATTTTAATATTAAACTTTCTTTGAATGATTTAAAAATTCTTGAGGGTGTTATTCCTAAGGAAATAATAGGAAGTGGTAATCTCAAAGATGGGAAAATGGTTATTGAAATTAATGGGGATGGGAACAAGCAAAAGATTATAGGGAAGCTTTCTTGGAGATCACCTATTGTGTTTAATTATGTTAATGATAAAGTTTATGGGGGAAGTTTTATCATTGAAAATGAAAATGGGAATTTAAAATTAAAAGAATTAGTTCTTTCAACATTTAATTCTGATTTAAGAGTTCAGGGAGACTTGTTACCTGTGTTAAATCTTGACTTAACCATTAAAGATCTTTGTTTAAACATTCCAGATCTTGTAAAAGGATATTTAAATGCTACTCTTAATATTAAAAGTTCTAATAAAGAATATCTACTAAGTGGGAATGTTAGGGTTTATAATACCCATATTTTTTATCCTCAGGGAGAGATCAAAATAGCTGGGGATCTTCCAAAATTACCTTTAAATTTTGATATTAAAATCTCCTTAGGAGAAAATGTAACATTTTCCGAAGCTAATTTCTTAAACTTTTCTTTGGAAAAAGATTTAAAGTTAACTGGTAATTTCAATAAACCCATTCTAAGTGGAGAAATAGACTTTAAAGATGGCACTATTAATGTACTTGGTAACGAATTTATTTTAGATTATGGCTATATTAAATTTCCTGGACTTAGTTTTGAAGAGAATATATGGGAGGTTTCAGCAAGTACATTAATTCAAGGTTTTTTAATAAATCTTAAAGCCTATAGTTTTATGGGAAATACTTCTGTCTTATTCACCTCGGAACCAAGCTTGTCATTGAAAGAGATATTATTCTTACTTGTGGGACAAAAGAATCTTCCCATAGCTCAAGTTGAATCTTGGACACTTTCTACCTTAGTAGAGAGCATTCCTGTAGGGGTACAGGGCATGATAAGCTCTGCTTTTAATACATTCTTCTTGAATCCTGTACTTTCTGAGTTTGCTAAAGTATTTAACTTAGACTCTTTGACAGTAGAATACACTATAGAAGGTTTGATTCCTCATTGGAGAAGTATTATACTTGAGAAAAAGCTTTCAGATTTGTTTTCTGCAAAGTTAAATTATTCTTTGGATGAAAGGACATGGAGTGGTGAATTAGATTATGAATTTAGGAAAGATTTTTCTCTTAAACTGTTTACCACAGAGAATAAAGGATTTTCATTTTTCTTAGAATACAGCTCCCAATTTTGATGAAAGGAAGGTGTTAAGAGATTGAAAAGATTTATTTTAATTTTCACTTTATTTTTGCTTATTTCCTTCTTAGATCAAACTTTAGCTCAGAGTAACTATACTATTTCTGACATAGTTATAAAGGGGAATCAAAAAATAAGTAATGACGAAATTTTAAAAATTATAGATCTAAAAGTTGGTGCAAGTGTGTCTGATGAGAAAATAGAACAGATAAAAACAAAATTAGAGGATACCACATACTTTATTTCAATAAACATAAACAAAATTTCTAAAAAGGAAGGCATTGTTTTGGAAATAAATTTAGTAGAGTCTCCATTCCTGATATTTGTCACTGGTATCAAGCTTCAAGGACTTCAAAAAATTACGCCGAAGGATATTCAAAGAATACTGATGATTCCTTCATTAGGATGGACAACAGATCAAATAGTTTGGGAGCAAAGAAGAAAGTTTATGCTTACAGGTTATTTTGAAGATGTAACTGTAAATGAAGAGAAGAATGATAGTGGTGTAGTACTTATATTTTCTTTTAAAGAGAATCCTATTCTTGAAAGGATTACTGTAAATGGTCTAAAAAGAATTTCAAAGGAAAAAATCTTAGAGATATCTGGACTAAAAGAGGGAATGTTAGCTTCTGAAGAGTTTATTAATTCAAAGAGAGAGAAGCTTGAAAACTCTGATTTATTTTCAAATGTTACATTTTTGATAGATAAAAAAGAGGATAAGCTTTTTCTTACTATAAATGTAGTAGAGAATCCAATAATCTCAGAGATTATATTGTCAGGATTGAAAAAGGTTGGGGTAGAGGATGTCAAAAAAATCCTGGATGTTAAAGGAGAAACTAAAAATTCTACTATTTATCCCGATACAACTATTTTTTATTCCTCAGGAGTGAAAAATAGCTGGGAGGGAAAATTAGAGAATTCTGGCTATTTTAAAAGCTTTGTTTTAAATGAAGATTTGGATAAAGATAATAAAGTAAAGATTGAGGTTAAATTAGAAGAAAACCCATGGATAGCAAATATTAAAGTTAATGGATTGAAAAATGTTTCTCAGGAGAGATTCTTTAAGATTTTATCTCCCGAAAAAAATGCTTTTTTAAGTGAGAAATATATACAAGAAAAAACAAAGATTCTTATAGATTCGGGTCTTTTTTCCAATGTAGATGTTAAATATAGAATTTCAAAAGGGAATTTTGCATATTTAACCTTTGATGTTGTAGAAAATCCTATTTTAAAATCTTTAGATTTTGTAGGATCTTCTCATGTTTCAATGAAAGAGTTAGAAAAATACTTGATTTTGAAAGTTGGAGATTTTGTGTCAGAAGATAAGATCTCAGAACAAATTTCTAAGTTTGAAAGTGCAGGATATTTTTCTGAAGTAAACGTAGATAAAAAAGTAGAAGATGATGAGATATCATTAATTTTTATCTTTCAGGAGAACCCAATAATTAATAAGATAACTTTTACTGGTATATCTGGTATATCCTTTGAAGATTTGAAAAGGGTGCTTCTTAGTAAAGAAGGTACTCCTTTTAATCCTAATCTTTTAAAACAGGATTTGATTAATCTTCAAAAATTTGTGCAAAACAGGGGACTTGTTTTTACTACTCTTCAAGAATTTAATTTTACAAAAGATGGAGAAATAATTTTTGTATTCAAAGAATATAAAGTGGAAGATATAGAGGTAGAAATTCTCCCCACTACTGAAACATCTTCACTGAGCTTTATGTCTTTTTTAAGGAAACCCACCGATGAAAATGTGGTAAGAAGAGAGATAACCCTTAAGGTAGGAGAGAATTTCAATTGGGAAAAGGTAAAAGATGATTTACAGAGAATATATAATGCAGGTATTTTTGAGGATGTCTCTATAAGATTTGAGCAGGGAAGTTCTGAGGATAAAGTTAAAGTTGTATATGTGGCAAAAGAGAAGCTTTCAGGAGCTATAAATTTTGGTGGAGGATATGCTACTGATACAGGACTTTACGGATATGTTGAATATAAAGAAGGGAATTTTATGGGTAAAGCTCAGCAACTGAGTCTGAAAGTTTCTCTTACAGCACAAGGTAAAGTAAATTATCAGCTAAGCTTTTATGATCCTTGGTTTTTGGGTGGTAGAAATTCCTCCCAATTTGAGCTTTATGATAAAAATACTACAACTACAAGCATAGAAGATGGAAGTACAATTATAATTGAGGAAGAGAGAGCTGGTGGAACTTTTTCTTTCTCTTATCCTTTGACGAAAATATGGAATCTTTCTTTAGGCTTTAAATACGAAGATATTTATCAGACTTATTCTAACTCTATCTCTCAAACTAATATTGCCAGTTTTAAATTAGGAGTATGGAGAGATAATAGAGACTTTTTGTTTAATCCTACTCAAGGATCAAGACAATCTTTGAATTTAGAATTTGCAGGCGGAGGAAGTGAGGCTAATTTTATAAAATATCATGGAGAAACTCAATGGCATATTCCTGTAACAAAAAGAGAGTCTTATTTATCCATATCTGA